>JAESFW010000307.1_pt1 | contig 40043 bp, 36 predicted proteins | sample 9269481 | NCBI WGS metagenome assembly JAESFW01 (sample SAMN14515350, study PRJNA621654) | algae metagenome | isolation source: Lyngbya sp. HA4199-MV5 and co-occurring heterotrophs from soil with... | place: USA: Ahupuaa O Kahana State Park, Hawaii | collected 2009-07-21 | reverse complement strand
GATCGGCGCAAGCTCGATCTCCTCCGGCACCGGGCTGACCGCCGGCTCGCCATAGACCGCGGCGGTCGAGGAGAAGATCACCCGCTTGACGCCGCCACGCACGGCGCTCTCCAGCAGGGCGCGCGTCTTCACGGTGTTGTTGAGGTAGTAGCCGAGCGGGTCGGAGACCGATTCCGGCACCACGATCCTTGCGGCGAAATGCGCGATCTCGGTGATGCCGTGCTCGGCGATGACGCGCTCGACCAGTTCCTGGTCGCCGATATCGCCCTTGACCAGCGTCGCCTCGGGCGGCACCGCCCACCAGAAGCCGGTCGAGAGATTGTCCAGTACGACCACGTTCTCGCCACGGTCGAGGAGTTCAAGCACCATGTGGCTGCCGATGTAGCCGGCTCCGCCCGAAACCAAAATCGCCATCGCAGAATGCCATCCCTCGTCATCAGACGATCATCATTGCGCGAAAAGCGTTGACGGGTTCTCAAGCTCGTTCTGGTATTGCTGCGTCGCAAAACGTCTCCAGACACGCTGCGAGGCGGTCGCCCTTCCACCCGTAACGCCACAGCCATGCTAGGCCGAGGCGCCAATTGGACCTTACATGACGAAACGCATCCGCAAGGCCGTTTTCCCCGTCGCCGGTCTCGGCACCCGCTTCCTGCCCGCGACCAAGGCGATTCCGAAGGAGATGCTGACCGTCGTCGATCGTCCCGTCCTCCAGCATGTCGTCGATGAGGCGCGCGCCGCCGGCATCGAGCATTTCGTCTTCGTGACCGGGCGCAACAAGGCCGTGATCGAGGACCATTTCGACCTCGCCTACGAGCTCGACGACACGCTGCGCAAGCGCAACAAGACAAAGGAACTCGAAGGGCTGCTCGCCGATCTGCCGGCCGCTGGCGCCACAAGCTTCACGCGCCAGCAGGCGCCGCTCGGCCTCGGCCACGCCGTCTGGTGCGCCCGCGACATCATCGGCGACGACGAGCCCTTCGCGCTGATGCTGCCCGACATGCTGCATCACACCCATGGCAAGGGCTGCCTGGCCGAGATGATCGACGCCTACAACAAGCATGGCGGCAATCACATCGCGGTCGCTCCGGTGCCGGATGACCAGACCCACCAGTACGGCATCGTCGGCGTCGAGAACCGCGACGCCAAGGTCTCGAAGATCACCAAGATGGTCGAGAAGCCGGCTAAGGGTACGGCGCCGTCCAATCTGCACATCACCGGTCGCTACATCCTGCAGCCGACAATCTTCAACCTGCTCGCCAACCAGGAGCCCGGGGCCGGCGGCGAGATCCAGCTCACCGACTCGATGATCGCGCTGTCGCGGCTGGAGCCGTTCCATGCTGTGCGCTTCGACGGCGACATCTACGACACCGGCTCGAAGATCGGCTTCCTGACGGCCAATGTCGCCTATGCGCTCGACCGCGGCGGCGATCTCGGCTCGCAATTCCGCCAGGAGATCGAGCGGCTGCTGGAACGCTGATGTACCCAATCGACAGGAGCCGCGCGGGTGAGTGAAACCGGCGTCGTCTTCGACCGAGCGCTGGGGCGCCTGCGACTGACGCGGGCGCTTGGCGGCGATTATCCGGACTTCCTGCTGGAGCGCGCGACGCAGGATCTGGATGAGCGGCTCTCGGCCGTGCTGCGACGGTTCACTGTCGCAGTCGATCTCGGCACGCCGTTGCCGCTGGCTGCGCCGGTGCTGCGCGCCAAGGCGGAGATGGCGCTACGCATGGTGGAGGCGGCCCGGGAGACTGCCGATCTCGCGGCCGATTTTCTCGGCGATCTCGAACACCTGCCGCTGGGGCCGGGCAGTCTCGATCTCGCGGCCTCGTTGCTTGCCCTGCAGGGCGTCAACGACCTGCCGGGCGCGCTGATCCAGATCCGCCGCGCTCTGCGGCCGGATGGGCTCTTCATCGGCTGCCTGCTCGGCGGCCGGACGCTGCACGAACTCCGGCAGGTGCTCCTGGAGGCGGAGGCCGAGACCACCGGCGGGGTCAGCCCGCGCATCGCGCCCTTCGCCGATCTGCGCGACCTCGGCAGCCTGCTGCAGCGCGCAGGCTTCGCGCTGCCGGTCGTCGACAGCGAGGTCGTGACCGTGCGCTATCGTGACATCTTCGGCCTGTTGCGCGACCTGCGCGCCATGGGCTGGAGCAATGCGCTCACGGCCCGACGCCGGTCCGGACTGCGCCGGGATACGCTGATGCGTGCGGCGGCACTCTATGCCGAACAATTCTCCGATGCCGACGGGCGGCTGCGCGCGACCTTCGAAATGGTCTGGCTCTCGGGCTGGGCGCCGCATGAGAGCCAGCAGAAGCCGCTGCGGCCGGGGTCGGCCAAGGCCAGGCTCGCGGATGCGCTCGGCGTGCCGGAGATCGGAACCGGCGACAAGGCGGGCTGATGCCGGAATGAGGGGGCAGGGGACGTAGTGAGCGAGAAACGGGAGCGGCTTGGCCGCGATGCCTTCGGACCGTTCCGCACGGTGCCGACGCGCTGGGCCGACAACGACGCCTACGGCCACGTCAACAATGTGGTCTATTATTCCTGGTTCGACACGGCCGTGAATGCCTGGCTGGTCGAGCGCGGCTTCCTCGACATTGCCGGCAGCGCGACTGTCGGCCTCGTTGTCGAGACCAACTGCAGCTATTTCGAGAGCGTCGCCTTTCCCGAGCCCGTCGAGGTCGGCTTCGGCGTCGAGCGGCTGGGCAACAGTTCGGTGACCTACCGGATCGGCATCTTCCGCCAGGGGGGCGAGCGGGCGGCGGCGCAGGGCCGCTTCACCCATGTCTATGTCGATCGCGCCTCGCAGCGCCCCGTGCCGATTCCGGCGGATCTGCGCGCGGCGCTCGAAGCCCTCACATCGTCAGGCGGATCTGGCTGATCTCGCGGGCGATCTGCTGGAAGATCGGCGTGAGCTGCGAGGCGTTCGAGACCTCGTAATACATGCCGGTGTCGCTGGCGCAGCCGCGCAGCAGGTTGCGGTTCCCGTCGATGACGCGGATCGAATAGATCTTGATGCGATCGGCCTTGGCGCTGGTGCAGGCCGCCTCGGTGCGCTGGTCCATCGTGCTCTGGCCGTCGCCGAAGCGGTTCTGGGTGTTGTCGCCGTCGGTGAGCAAGATCATGTACTTGGTCAGTCGCGGCGTGGTGGCCGGGGCGGCCTCGGGAAGCGGCGCGCCCGGGCTGAGGCTCGCCGCGCCCCAGGCCGCACCGATGGTGACGTTGGTGTTGCCGACCGGCGTCATCGCATTGATCGTGCTCGTCAGTGCGGTCCAGTCGCTCGTCAGCGGCCGGATCGGCGTCAGCGTCGACTGTGCGCAGAAATCGGCCGGAAACAACGTCGCGTTCTGACCCGTGACGGCGCCAGCGTCGCTGACGTCATAGGGTTTGTCGCGGTCGCTGACGCAGCCTTCCCAGGTCGCCTTCGTGATCGAGACCGTCTTCTTGCTGGAGCCGCTGCCGGTCGTCTTCGTCATATCGTAGCGCAGCCAGGGCGAGTCCTTGTAGCTGGTCGGCAGGCGCACCTGCGTCGCGAAGGGGACGACCGAAACGCGGATCTGGTCGGTCGCGGTCGAAGCTTCCTTCAGGATCTTGAGCAGGTCGAGCGAGGCCTTCTTGAGCTCGGTCAGCTTACTGGACGAGGCCATCGAGCCGGTGTTGTCGAGGACGAGCGCGAGTTCGACGGTGTTGGTGCCCCAGGCCGACTGGGCGGTCGAGGAGACCGGAATCGTGTCGACGCCGATGACCTTGGTCAGGCTGGTCTCGACCGCGGTGGTGGCGGTGACGTTGACGGTGCGCGCGGTCCGGTCGATCGCCACCGTGTAGGTGCCGAGCTTGGCGTCTGAATTGCCGGCGAGGTTGGCGCGGATCAGCGCCTCCGCACGGATCCTGAGCTGGGCATCCGTCAGCCGGGTCGCGTCGCGGGCGACCATCAGCGCGGCCGAATCGACGGCGGCGTTCAGGGTCGAGCGGGCGGAGGTGGCGCGGGCGTAATCGATCGAGGCACCGGCGATCCCGATCATCGGCAGGGCGAGGAATCCGAACATGATTCCGACATTGCCGGAGGCGTCTTTCCCGAAACGAGACAAAAGCGACATGGACTGTATCTCCCCGGCACGATCCGCCCCGTGCCGGGAAAAACAGCGCAGATCGCGTGCCAGCAGGGGGGCACGGCACCGGAATGCGTTGTCTCCTGCGGTCAGGCGCGCTATGCCCCGCGCATCGAAGTGTGGGGCGATCGAAGATTTGCCGCGCCGTCAGAACGCCAGGGACCGTCGCCTGTGATTTCCAACGACATCAAGATCACGCCGCAGCTCGTTGCCGAGCACGGCCTGAAGCCGGACGAGTATCAGCGCTTCCTGCATCTGATCGGCCGCGAGCCGACGATCACGGAACTCGGCATCGTCTCGGCGATGTGGAACGAGCACTGCTCGTACAAGTCCTCGAAGATCCATCTCAAGACCCTGCCGACCAAGGCGCCCTGGGTGATCCAGGGACCGGGCGAGAATGCGGGCGTCATCGACATCGGCGACGGCCTGGCCATCGTCTTCAAGATGGAGAGCCACAACCACCCGTCCTTCATCGAGCCCTACCAGGGCGCGACGACGGGCGTCGGCGGTATCCTGCGCGACGTCTTCACCATGGGCGCACGGCCGATTGCGGTGCTCGATGCGCTGCGCTTCGGCTCGCCGGACCATCCGAAGACGCACCATCTCGTCTCCGGCGTCGTTGCCGGCATCGGCGGCTACGGCAATTCCTTCGGGGTGCCCAATGTCGGCGGCCTCACCGGCTTCCACACCCGCTATGACGGCAACATCCTGGTCAACGCCATGGCTGTCGGCATCGCCCGGGCCGACGAGATCTTCTACGCCAAGGCCTCGGGCGTCGGTAAGGCGATTGTCTATCTCGGTTCCAAGACCGGCCGCGACGGCATCCATGGCGCGACCATGGCCTCGGCCGCATTCGGCGAGGGCGGCGAGGAGAAGCGCCCGACCGTGCAGGTCGGCGACCCCTTCGCCGAGAAGCTCCTGCTCGAGGCCTGCCTGGAGATCATGGCGGCTGGCCATGTCGACGCGATCCAGGACATGGGCGCGGCCGGCCTGACCTGTTCTGCCGTCGAGATGGGCGCCAAGGGCGATCTCGGCGTGGAGCTGAACCTCGACGCCGTGCCCTGCCGCGAGGACGGCATGAGCGCCTATGAGATGATGCTGTCGGAGAGCCAGGAGCGCATGCTCATGGTGATCAAGCCGGGCCATGAGGAACCGGCCGAGGCGATCTTCCGCAAATGGGGCCTGGATTTCGCCGTCGTCGGCCACACCACCGACAATCTGCGCTTTGTCGTGAAGCATCAGGGCGAGACCATGGCCGATCTGCCGATCAAGGAACTCGGCGACGAGGCGCCCGAGTACGACCGGCCCTGGATCGAGACGCCGCCGCAGCAGCGCATCGCGCCGGAGAGCGTCGAGGCACCCGTGACCAACGCGCAGGCGCTGCTGAAGCTGATCGGCTCGCCGGACCTGTGTTCGAAGCGCTGGGTCTGGGAGCAGTACGACACGCTGATCCTCGGCAATTCCGTGGTCACCCCCGGCGGCGATGCCGGCCTGATCCGGATCGAGGACGGGCCGAAGGGCCTCGCCATGACCGCCGACGTGACGCCGCGCTATTGCGAGGCCGATCCCTTCGAGGGCGGCAAGCAGGCCGTGGCCGAAGCCTGGCGCAACCTGACCGCGACCGGCGCGACCCCGCTCGCGATCACCGACAATCTGAACTTCGGCAACCCGGAGCGGCCCGAGGTGATGGGCCAGCTCGTCGGCTGCATCAAGGGCATCGGCGAAGCCTGCCGGGTGCTCGACTTCCCGGTCGTCTCCGGCAATGTCTCGCTCTACAACGAGACCAATGGCGTCTCGATCCTGCCGACTCCGACCATCGGCGGCGTCGGTGTGCTGGCCGACGTCACCAAGCATGCAACCGTTGCGTTCAAGGCCGAGGGCGAAAGCGTCATCCTGATCGGCGAGACGCAGGGCTGGCTCGGCCAGAGCGCCTATCTCGCGACGATCTGCAGCCGCGAGGAGGGCGCGCCGCCGCCGGTCGATCTGTCGGTCGAGCGTCGCAACGGCGATTTCGTGCGCGGCCTGATCACGGCGCAGCGCGTCACCGCCTGCCACGACCTGTCGGATGGCGGGCTTGCCGTCGCGCTGGCCGAGATGGCGATGGCGGGCGGCGTCGGCGCGGTGATCGAGCGCCTGCCGGCCGGGCCGGTTCATGGCGTGCTCTTCGGCGAGGACCAGGGGCGCTATCTCGTGACCGTGCCGAAGGCCACGGCCGAGGCCGTTCTCTGCGAGGCGAAGGCCGCCGGCGTGCCGGCGCTCGCGCTCGGCAGCACGGCTGCGGGCGCGCTCACCCTGCCGGGCGAGGCTGCGATCCCGCTTGCCGAACTGCGCCAGGCCCATGAAGCCTGGCTGCCGGCCTACATGGCCGGCAAGGCCGCCTGAGGAGAGCGACCATGGCGATGGATGCCCACGACATCGAGGCGATGATCAAGGCGGCGCTGCCGGATGCGGTCGTCGAGATCAAGGATCTTGCCGGGGACGGCGACCACTATGCGGCGACCGTCACTTCGGCCGCCTTCAAGGGCAAGAGCCGGGTGCAGCAGCACCAGATGGTCTATGCTGCGCTGAAAGGTAACATGGGCGGCGTGCTGCACGCCCTTGCGCTGACGACGGCGGTTCCCCAGAATTAGAACAGACTGTCCCAACCGTCCTTGCGGGCCTTGACCCCGCTCAGGGAGACCGAAGCATGACCGATATCAACGCCCGCATCGATGCCGAAGTGAAGTCCGCCGATGTCGTGCTCTTCATGAAGGGCACGCCGCAATTCCCGATGTGCGGCTTCTCCGGCCAGGTCGTGCAGATCCTCTCCTATGTCGGCGTGCCGTTCAAAGGCGTCAACGTGCTGGAGGATCAGGAGATCCGCGAAGGCATCAAGGCCTATTCCAACTGGCCGACGATCCCGCAGCTCTACGTCAAGGGCGAGTTCATCGGCGGCTGCGACATCACCCGCGAGATGTTCCAGGCCGGCGAGCTGCAGGCGCTGCTCGAGGAGAAGGGCATCGCGGTCAAGCAGGCGAGCTGATCGCCCGGCTTCAGCCGACACATTGAAAGGCCCGCGGCACCCATGGTGGCGCGGGCCTTTTGCTTGAACCTGCCGTCGCGATCCGGCGTCACTTGCCCTTGAACGCGATCGAACTCGCGACGCGCTCGATCGCGGGCTTCAGCCCATCGAATGCGGCGCCCGGCGAGATCGCGATAAGCCGCACGAAGCGCCCGTCCGGCCCGACCGCGAGGCGCTGCTCGAAGCGCTTGCCCTCGCCATCCTCGCCGGCGAGCAGATAGCCATCCGATGCGGCGAAACGGGTCGCCTCGCGCCGGGCGATGGTCGCGGCGGAAAAGCCGCGGGTCTGCTTGAGCAGCGTTTCCGAAAGCGCCTCCAGCTTCGCTCCGCGGCCACCCGAAAGCTGGGCGGCGACGATGATCAGTGGCTGGCTGCCGGATGGGTCGGCATTCAGCGGGCCGGAGGTCATGAGCACGCCGGCGCCGCCGATGGTGTCGACGATGCGGAAGGGTTCTGCCGTGGCGACGGCGAAGGGCAGGGCACCGAGCTTCTCCTCCAGGCTGGGCTCGGCCCCGAGCGAGACCGATTTCAGCATGGCCTCGACCATCTCCGCCGACAGATCGGCATCCTGAGGCGATTGCACGGTGATCATCACCGTTTTGGCGCCCTTGAAGAGCGCGACCCATTTCGCGAAGCTCAGGCCCCCCGCATTCTGCGTGCCGACCAGCAGCGGGATCTTGCCCGCCTTGGTGTCGAGGTCCTTGCGCGAGGCGATATCGACATTCTGCTTGGCGAAATTGACCTTCGCGGTCTCGAGCGAGGCGAAGAGTTCGGACAGCGCCGGGTGAGCTTCTGCCGGCAGCTCGGCGACGAGAACCGAGGCCTTGGTCTGCGGGTTCTGTAGGCCTGCGAAGCCATTGGCCGGCGTGAAGCCCTTCGGTGGCACGAGCGATACGGTGGTGCCGGGGATGGCGAGGCGCTCCTGTGCGGCTGCCGGCAGTGCCAGCGAGGCGAAGAGCGCGACAGCCAGGGCATGCACCCTGCGGCGGGTCGGTCGGATGTTCGTCACGCTCTGATCTCCTGCTCCTGTTCGGGCGGACAACGGCTGGCGAGGCATTTGGTTCGCAGCCATTGCAGCGGGCGAAGGCTAGGCACGGGCATTGGCTGGATTGTGACAGCGCGCCTGCGCTAGAGATGAGGCGCGCGAGCCGATGACCTTCGCGCGCCAGGAGACCGCAGCATGGCAGCCATCTCACGACGGGCTTTTGTCGCGGGGCTGTCTGCCTCGGTCGCCGGGTTGTCATCTCCGGCTCGCGCCCAGGCCGCAGCGACGCTGTTCCAGAACGTGCGCATCTTCGACGGCACCGGTAGCGGGCTCTCGGCGCCGTCGCAGGTGCTGGTGCGCGGCAATCAGATCGAGCGCATCACGACGGCAGCGGTCGCCGCCGAGCCCGGCACGACCGTCATCACGGGCGGCGGGCGGACCCTGATGCCTGGCCTGACGGACATGCACTGGCACGCGATGCTGGTGCGCTCGACGCCTCCCCAGCTGCTCTTCGGCAATTACGGCTTCAACATCCTGACAGCCGGTGCCGAAGCGACCGACACGCTGATGCGCGGCTTCACCACGGTTCGTGACATGGGCGGCCCGTCCTTCGGCCTGAAGCAGGCGATCGACGGCGGCGTGTTGCCCGGCCCGCGCATTTACCCATCAGGTGCTGTCATTACAGTGACCAGCGGGCATGGCGATTTCCGCCAGTTGACCGACCTGCCCCGCAAGCCGGGCACGCTGTCGCGCATGGAGGAAACCGGTGGCAGCATGGTCGCCGACAGCCCCGACGAGGTTCGCATGCGCGTGCGCGAACAGCTCATGCAGGGCGCTTCGCAGATCAAGCTGACAGCCGGTGGCGGCGTCGCCTCGCCGTTCAGCCCGCTCGACGTCTCGACCTTCACGGCCGAGGAGCTACGCGCGGCGGTCGAGGCCGCTGAGAACTGGGGCACCTATGTCGCGGTGCACGCCTACACCCCGGCAGCGATCACGCGGGCCATTGGGGTCGGCGTGAAGTGCATCGAGCACGGCCACCTGATGGACGAGGCGAGTGCCCGGCTGATTGCGGAAAAGGACGTCTGGCTGAGCACGCAGGCCTTTCCAGACGAGCTGGCCGATGCGTTTCCGCCCGGTTCCTTCGAGCGGCAGAAGGCCTATGCCGTCTTCGCCGGGACGGAGAAGACCTTCGAACTGGCGAAGAAGCACCGGCTCAAGCTCGCCTTCGGGACGGACATCCTGTTCTCGCCGCAGCTCGCGACGCGGCACGGGGAGCTCCTGGCCAAGCTCGGCCGCTGGTTCACACCCACCGAGGCCCTGACCATGGCGACGGGCACGAACGGCAAGCTCCTGGCGATGTCGGGCGAACGCAATCCCTATCCGGGCAAGCTCGGCGTGGTCGAGCAGGGGGCGCTGGCGGATCTGCTTCTGGTCGATGGCAACCCGCTGGAGAATCTCGGCCTCGTCACCGATCCGCGCAAGAACTTCGTGGTGATCATGAAGGACGGCCGGATCTACAAGAACACGCTGCCGGGCTGAGTGGCCGCGGACCGGTGTGATGCGGCGCTAGCGCTTCAGCGCCGCGCTGATCAGCGCCTTGGCATCCGGGCTCGCCCAGTCGGCGGGGCCCTGCAGGATCGCGAGTTCGCAGCCTTCCGGGTCGATGATCAGGCTGACCGGCATGCCCTCGACCTTGCGCGCGGTGCGCAGGTCCTGGAACACCTTCGCCTGCGGATCGGCATAGTAGGGCAGGGTGGCGATGTTGCGCTCGGCCAGCCACTTCTTCGGCTTTTCGAGATAGCGCGTGTCGATGTTGATCGCTACGACCTGGAAGTCAGCGCCGCCGAGGCCCGCCTGCAGCGCGTCGAGCGAGGGCATTTCCTTGAGGCAGGGCGGGCACCAGGTCGCCCAGAGATTGACCAGAAGGGCGCGGCCCTTGAAGGCCGACAGCGAGGTCGGCGCGCCGTCTGGGCCATTGAAGGCGAGGTCGGGCGTCGGCACGGGCGCGGCATTGACCTGCACGGCGGCGACCTCACCGCGCGCCAGCGGCGACATCCGCTTCGCCGTCGTGCGGGCGGCACTGCAAGAAGCGGAATTGCCGGCATCGCCCGCGACGGAGTAGAAGGCCGCGACGCCAGCGGCCGCGACGAGGGCCAGCGCTCCGATGGCGGCCATGATTTTCGTTCGTGACGTCATCGGACGTCCTCAAAGCAGGAAAGACCGCCGTGAGCAATCGCATGTGGGGTGGACGTTTCGCCACGGGGCCCGACGCCATCATGGAGGAAATCAACGCCTCCATCGATTTTGACCAGCGCCTGTGGCGCCAGGATATCCGTGGCTCGCTTGCCCATGCGGCCATGCTGGGCGAGACCGGCATCCTGACGAAGGACGATGTGGCGGCGATCCGCGCCGGGCTCAAGCAGGTCGAGGCCGATATCGAGGCCGGTACGTTCACGTTCTCGCGCGCGCTCGAGGACGTCCACATGAATGTCGAGAGCAGCCTGAAGGACCGGATCGGCGCCGCCGCCGGGCGCCTCCATACCGGGCGCTCGCGCAACGACCAGGTCGCGACCGACATGAAGCTGTGGGTGCGCGACACGCTCGACCAGATCGACGAGCAGATGGCCGATCTCCAGCTCGCGTTGGCCGAGAAGGCTGAGGCCCATGCCGGTTCGGTGATGCCGGGCTTCACCCATCTGCAATCGGCCCAGCCGGTCACCTTCGGCCATCACCTGCTCGCCTATGTCGAGATGCTCGGCCGTGATCGCGGCCGCATCGCCGATGCGCGTGCCCGGTTGAACGAGTGCCCGCTCGGTGCGGCCGCTCTCGCCGGCACCTCCTTCCCGATCGATCGCGAGATGACGGCGAAGGCGCTCGGCTTCGACCGGCCGACGGCCAATTCGCTCGATTCGGTCTCGGATCGCGATTTCGTGCTGGAGACGCTGGCGGCAGCCTCGATCTGCGCGATGCACCTGTCGCGGCTGGCGGAGGAGATCGTGCTCTGGGCGACGCCGCAATTCGGCTTCATCAGGCTCTCGGACGCCTTCTCGACCGGCTCCTCGATCATGCCGCAGAAGCGCAACCCCGACGCCGCCGAGCTGGTGCGCGGCAAGGCGGGGCGCGTCTTCGGCACGCTGCAGCAGATGCTGACGATGATGAAGGGCCTGCCGCTGACCTATTCCAAGGACATGCAGGAGGACAAGGAAGGCACCTTCGACGCTCTGCAGACGCTCTCGCTCTGCCTTGCCGCGACGGCCGGCATGGTCCGCGACATGCAGCCGGACCTCAAGGTGATGAAGAAGGCCGCCGGCCTCGGCTACGCGACTGCGACCGATCTCGCCGACTGGCTGGTGCGGGTGCTGAAGATGCCGTTCCGCGACGCCCATCACGTCACTGGCCGCCTCGTCGGCATTGCCTCGGAGAAGAAGATCGGGCTGGAGAAGCTGTCGCTTGCCGAGATGCAGGCGGTCGAGCCGAAGATCACTGAGGCCGTCTTCGCCGTGCTCGGCGTCGAGCAATCGGTGAAGAGCCGCGTCAGCTATGGCGGTACCGCCCCGGCGAATGTCCGCCGCCAGGCCAAGCGTTGGCTCAAGAAGCTGGCGAAGGGCTGACCGCTTCACAGGCTTCCGTCTTCCCGGGCTTGCCGGGAATGACGGGAGCAGGAGCGGAGAGCCTCGCCTCCGCCGCCATCCTTCGCTACACTCCCCGCTACGCTTCGCCCAAAGGTTCGCTTTCGTGCTGCACTCCCGCCTGAAACTTGGCCGCGCCGTCCTGGTCGCGGGCCTGCTCGCACTCGCGCTCGGAGCCTGCGGCCGCAAGGGTCCCCTGGAGGCCCCGCCGAACGCGACCAGCGCGATCGATCTGCCCGATTCGCAGATTGGCGCGACCGAGCGTGACGCGGAGACGCTGACGCAAGGTTCCGTCCTGGCGAAGCCGGCCAAGGCCAACCGCGCGATCACGGTGCCGGAGAAGCCCTTCGTGCTCGACGCGATCCTCTAAGAGCTTCAGATGCATCATTTCAGCTATCGCGACGGTTCCCTCTTTGCTGAGGACGTCGATCTGCGCCAGATCGCTGCCGAGGTCGGCACGCCGGTCTACGTCTATTCCTCGGCCACGATCGAGCGGCACTACCGGCTGTTCGAGGCGGCGGTGAAGGGCGCTGCGCCGGACGGTCAGGCGCATGTCTTCTACGCCATGAAGGCCAACGGCAATCTCGGCGTGCTGAAGACGCTGGCGGCGCTCGGCGCCGGCGCCGACACGGTCTCGGAAGGCGAGGTCCGCAAGGCACTGGCCGCCGGTTTCCCGCCGGAGAAGATCGTTTTTTCCGGCGTCGGCAAGAGCGAAAGCGAGCTGCGCTTCGCGGTCGAGGCCGGCATCTATCAGGTCAATATCGAGACCGAGGGCGAGCTCGACCTGCTCTCGCGCGTCGCGGCTTCGCTCGGCAAGCGCCAGGAGGCGGTGTTCCGGGTCAATCCCGACATCGGCGCCGGCGGCCACGCCAAGATCACCACGGGCTCGTCCGAGAACAAGTTCGGCGTCTCCTTCGAGGAGGTCGGCCGGCTCTATACGCGTGCGGCCAACATGCCGGGCGTGCGGATGATGGGTCTCGCGGTCCATATCGGCAGCCAGATCCGCACGACCGATGCCTTCGAGGCGGCCTATGCCAAGATGGCGGCGCTGGTCGGAAGCCTGCGCGGCGAGGGGCATCGCGTCGACCGCCTGGACCTCGGCGGCGGCCTCGGCATTCCCTATGACGTGCCGAAGGATTTCGACCATGGGCCGGGGCTGATCGAAGCCTATGCCGAGATGGTGGGCCGGGTCACCAAGGGGCTCGATGTCGAGCTCGGTTTCGAGCCGGGCCGGCTGATCGTCGGCAATGCCGGCATCCTGATGACGCGCGTGCTGCATCTCAACCCGCGCCCGACGAAGCAGTTCCTCGTCGTCGATGCGGCGATGAACGATCTCGTCCGGCCGGCAATGTACGAGGCCTATCACGAGATCTGGCCGGTGGCGGAACCGCAGCCCGGCGCGGCCGAGGTGGCCTATGACGTGGTTGGGCCGATCTGCGAATCGGGCGACACTTTCACCACGGGCCGCGTTCTCCCGGCCCTGAAGCCCGACGACCTGATCGCCTTCATGACCGCTGGTGCCTATGGCGCGAGCATGTCCTCGAGCTACAACCAGCGCCTGCTGGTGGCGGAAGTGCTCGTGAAAGGCGGCGAATATGCCGTGACGCGGCCGCGCCAGAGCTATGAAGAGCTCCTCGGCACGGATCGTGCACCGCCTTGGCTCGCCTGACGGGCGTTCACGAAACGTCGAGCAGGCTGTGGGCTAAACGCCTTCGCTCTGGCCTTGCCACATTCCCGTGCTAGCTTTCGGGAACTGGCGTCTGTCCGGACGAAGGTTTGGCCCAGACGCAAGGTTTCCCGGCGGCATTGGGGGCGGCTCGGAGCGACGGCATGAATGAGGCGCAGCGCCGCAAGGCGCCCGATCCGATCGAAGGCGTCCGGCAAAGGCTGGCACGCCTCGCCATGGCGTCGCGCGTCTCGCTGGGCTGGGAACGGCTTTGGCCACGGCTCTGGCTTCCCATCGCCGTCCTGCTGACCTTCCTCGCCGTATCGTGGTTCGGGCTCTGGACTTATCTGCCCTGGCAGGGCCGCGCGCTCGGCCTCGCCCTGTTCGCGGCGGCGCTTGCCGCCAGCTTCTGGCATGTGGCGCGGATGGCGCTGCCGACGCATCGTGACGCGCTGGCGCGGCTCGACCAGTCGCTCGTGGGCGGGCATCGTCCGGCCTCGGCGCTGGAGGACAGTCTCGCGGTCGGCGCCAAGGATCCGGTTTCGCAGGCGCTCTGGGCCCTGCATGTCGAGCGCCAGAGCGCCCGCATCGCCGGCCTGAGCGTCAACCCACCTCAGCCGCGCATGGCCGGCCGCGATCGCTACGCGCTGCGCGCCGTGCCGCTGATGGCGGCCGTAACGGGATTCTTCGTCGCGGGCCACGAGGCAATTCCAAGGCTGCGCGCGGCCTTCGACTGGCGTGGGCCCGCCCTGTCGGCCCCGGCAGTCCGCGTCGATGCCTGGATCGACCCGCCGGCGTATACGCGGCTGCCGCCGTTGCTGATCGATTTCGCCAGGCTCGCGAGCCCGCAGATCAGCGCACCCGAGAAATCGACGATCGTCGTGCGAATCGCCGGCAAGACCTCGATGGACGTCGCGACGACCGGGCGGCTCGACCTGCTGCCGCCGCCCGATGCCAAGGCGGCGGACGGCAAGGCCGCAGACGGCAAGCCGGCCGGAGCATCCAAGCCGGCGACGGGAGAGGCTCCCGCGGTGCTGGAGAAGCGATTTACCCTGGTGGGTAACGGCACGCTGCGGCTGACCGGCGGCGGCGCACCGGGCACGACGCTGACGATCACGGCGATTGCCGACCAGCCGCCGCAGGTTTCGTTCATCGAGCCGCCGAAGCCAGTGACGGGCGCGCAGCCGGGCGGGCTCTCGATCGCCTATCGCGTCAAGGACGATTACGGCCTCGCCTCGGTCGAGGCGACGGTGGAGCGCAGTGGTCCGCCTTCGACCGGGCGCTCGCTGGTCGAGGCGCCGAAGCAGGGGCTCAGCGTGCCATCCTCGCCCTCGGGCGAGGAGGACATGAAGAGCACCGTCGATTTCTCGGCCCATCCCTGGGCTGGCGCCAAGGTGAAGATGACCCTGGTGGCCCGCGACGAGGCCGGCCAGGAGGGACGTAGCGAGCCGGTCGAGGTCGTGCTGCCGCAGCGTACCTTCGCCAAGCCGCTGCCGAAGGCGCTGGTCGAGCAGCGTCGCAAGCTCGTCATGGATGTCGACGACCGCCGCAAGGTCCAGCTTGCGATGGACGCGCTGATGATCGAGCCCGACATGTTCATGAAGGAGACCGGCGTCTATCTCGGCATGCGGATGATCACCGAGCGGCTGCGCAAGAGCTCGAGCGACGATGAGCTGCGCGAGGTCGCAGACCTGATGTGGGCGCTGGCGCTCCAGCTCGAGGATGGCGATCTGTCCGATGCCGAGCGGGCGCTCAGGGCCGCGCAGGAGAACCTGCAGCAGGCGCTGGAGCGCGGCGCCTCCGAGGAGGAGATCCGCAAGCTCACCGAGGAGATGCGGCGGGCGATGGACCAGTTTATGCGTCAGCTCGCCGAGCAGATGCAGCGTCAGCAGCAGAACGCCGATCCGAACCAGATGACGCAGCTGCCGGAGAATTTCCGGACGGTGACGCCGCGCGATCTGCAGAACATGCTCAACCGCATCGAGGAGCTGTCGAAGCGCGGCGACATGGCCGAGGCGCAGCGCCTGATGGAAGAGCTCAATCAGATGCTCAACAATCTCCAGATGGCGCGACCGGGCCAGCAGGACCCGCGCCAGCGCGAGATGAACCGGGCGCTGTCCGATCTCGACCGGATGACGCGCGATCAGCAGAACCTGCGCGACGAAACCTTCCAGCAGGAGCAGCAGCGCCAGAACCGGGCGCAGCGCGGCCAGCGCCCCGGCCAGCAGCAGGCCCGCCCGGGCCAGCAGGGCCAGCGCCAGCAGGGGCAGCGCGGCCAGCAGGGCCAGCGTGGCCAGCAGCCGGGCGAGCAGCCCGGAGAGCAGGGCGAGGACGGCGAGGACGGCGAAGGCCAGCAGGGCGAGAACGGGCAGGGGCAGGGCGGGCAGAGCCTCGCCCAGCGCCAGCAGCAATTGCGCGAGCGCCTGCAGGAATTGCAGCGGCGCATGCGCGGCATGGGCGCCCCGCAGCAGGGCGAACTGGGCGAGGCCGAGGATGCCATGGGCGAGGCCGGCGAGCAGCTTGGCCAGGGCCAGGGCGAGGGTGCGCTCGATGCGCAGGGCCGGGCCCTGGAGGCGCTGCGCAAGGGTGGCCAGAACCTCGCACAGCAGATGCAGGGCCAGCCCGGAGAGGGCGGCGAGCCCGGCGAGGGAAGCCCCTTCGGAGAGCCCGATGGCCAACCTGCGGGCCGCCCCTCGGCCCAGCAGCGCGGTCGCGAGGATCCGCTCGGCCGGCCGCAGCGCCAGCGCGACTGGGCCGATGGCCGCGTGCGTGTGCCCGGCGCCGATGAGAGCGCCACCCAGCGCGCGCGCCGCATCCTGGAAGAGCTGCGTCGTCGTCTCGGCGACCCATCGCGGCCGATGGAAGAGCTGGATTATCTGGAGCGGCTGCTCAGGCGGAATTGAGAGCGCCGGTGAACCCCGTCCTTGCGGGCTATGGGGTCACCGCGGCTCTCTGCCATGGCGGGGCGCATAGCTCGCGACCAGTGCTCCGGCGACGATCAGCGTGCAGGAGATCGCCAGCAGCCAGCTTGGCTGGGCATAGCCCGCCAGCACGAGCACGATCGTCGAGAGCACGGGGGCGGCATAGGAGGCGACACCGAGCAGGGCGACGTCGCCCTGCTTCATCCCGATGTCCCAGACGACGAAGGCAAGCCCGATCGATCCGAGACCCAAGCCCAGAACGCCGGCCCATTCGACCGATGACAACGACCAAAGCGTCGTCTCGAAGGCGGCATGGCAGACGAAGGCGGGGATGGCGCAGCCGAGCATGGTGATGCAGAGGCTCTCCGAGGGCACCGTCGCGAAGCGGCGCGAGACCACGGAATAGCTCGCCCAAACGAAGGCGCCGAGTGCGGCCAGCACATGGCCAAGCGCCAGCCCCTGGCCCGAGCCGAGACCGCCCGAGATCAGCAGGGCGGTGGCGGCGAGGCCGATCAGCGCGCCGATCAGGTGGCGCAGCTTGAGCGTGCCGCCGGGCAGCAGTGCGGCGAACAGCACGATCAGCAGCGGCCAGAGATAATGGATCAGGTTCGCCTCGGCGGCCGGGGCCGTCTTGACGGCGGCGTAGTAGAGCGCGCTGTCCCCGAAGGGGCCGTAGAGCCCCAGGGCGAAGGAGGCCGGCGTCGGCCGGATGCGGGACAACTGGCCGCGCAATGCGGTGATCGCCAGGATCAGCAGGCCACCGATGACGAAGGTCATGCCGACTAGCTGGAAGGGCGGTACGCGCCCGCTCATCGCCGTGAACAGGGCCAATGTCGACCAGAACAGGATGGCGACGAGGCCGATGAAGGTTGCGGTGCGCGTGGTCATGCGGTTGCGGTCGGGCGATTGCGGTTGGGGCGGGCCTGTGAGAGCGGGCGGTTTCGATAGCAGGCACATGGCGAAATGCAGCAGCTATTTTGCTGCTGGGGCGGGTTTCCGCATCGCAGCACGGCCTTCACGCCATGGATGCCATGACCTGCACGCCGTGCGGCGGCATTGACCGGGGCGGGCCGAAGGACCAAGCGTCGCAGCCATGACAACGCTATCCCTGCCCGTCACCGAGCGCCGCCCGCTGATCCCGATCCTCGTCGCGTTGAGCGTCGCGCATCTGCTGAACGACCTGCTTCAGTCGATGATCCCGGCGCTCTATCCGCTGATCAAGGAGACGTATCGGCTCGACTTCATCCAGATCGGGCTGATCACGCTCGCTTTCCAGGTGACGTCGTCGCTGCTTCAGCCGCTCCTCGGCTGGTTCACCGACAAGCGGCCCTGGCCCTATGCGATGGTCGCCGGAATGGGCGCGACGCTGTGCGGCCTGCTGACGCTCGCCTTCGCCACGAGCTACGGCATGGTGCTCCTAGCCGCCGCGCTGGTCGGGTTCGGCTCGGCAGTGTTCCACCCTGAGGCGACGCGGATGGCGCGCCATGCCGCGGCCGGGCGGCAGGGGCTGGCGCAGGGCCTGTTCCAGGTTGGGGGGCATGCCGGCTATGCCATCGGCCCGTTGCTGGCGGCCGCGATCGTGGTGCCGCGCGGGCAGGCGAGCCTGGCCTGGTTCTCGATCGTCGTCCTGGTCGCGATGATGCTGATGTCCTGGACGGCCTCGCGCTACAGCACGTTCCGGCGCAGTCAGGCGAAGGGGCAGGGTGACGAGGTCGCCGGGCACGGGCTGTCGCGCGGGCGCGTGCTGTTCGCGATGACGATCCTGATCCTGCTGCTGGTCTCGAAGAACGGCTACAACGCCGCCTTCACCTCCTACTACACGTTCTACCTGATGACGCGGTTCGAGATCACCGTGCAGCTCTCGCAGATCATGCTGTTCCTCTATCTGCTGGTCTCGACCTTCGGCGTCATCATCGGCGGCATGGTGGGGGATCGGATCGGGCGCGACCGGGTGATCTGGCTGTCCATCGTGGGTTCTTTGCCATTCGCGCTCCTGCTGCCGCATGCCGACCTGTTCTGGACCGGCGTGCTCAGCGTCATCATCAGCTTCGTCATGGCGAGCGCCTTCTCGGCGATCCTGATCTACGCGATCGACCTCGTGCCGCATCGAGTCGGCCTGGTCGGCGGGCTGTTCTACGGCCTGTCCTTCGGGCTGGCGGGCGTCGCCGCGGCGGTGCTGGGCGCGCTGGCGGACCAGATCGGCATCGTCGCGGTGTTCAAGATCTGCGCCTGGCTGCCGGCACTGGGCCTGTTGACCTTCCTGCTGCCGAAATCGGCACGCCAGGGCTGACGTGCCGCTTCTTCGCGCGCCGACGCAAGGAACCCACATTTCCTGCCTAGCGTTCCTGCATGGCGCGGCCGGCTTCCCGGCGGCCGTCTGTGCAGGAGGAACGCCGTGCTGGTTCAGATCGGAACGCTCATCGCCGCGACCAGCCTGATCCAGCTCGCAAATGGCTTCTTCAACACCTTCCTCTCACTCCGGCTGACGACCGAAAATTTTGGCGCGACGGCGACCGGCATCGTGCTCAGCGCCTATTTCGTCGGCTTTACCATCGGGGCGGTCGGTTGTGGCGGTGTGATCCAGCGCATCGGCCATATCCGTGCCTATGCCGCCTTCGCCGGGCTGGTCGTCGTCGGTGTCGCGGTGATGCCGCTCCTGGTCTCGCCCGCGGCCTGGATCGCCTGCCGCGTCGCGATGGGCATCGGCTGCGTCGGCCTGTTCATCACCACCGAGAGCTGGCTCAACGCCAAGGCCCTGCCCGACCAGCGCGGCCGCGTCTTCTCGACCTATATGGTCGGCACCTTCGTGGCGCTGGCGGTCGGGCAGCTCGTCATCGCCAAGCTCGCTATCCAGTCGGCGGCCGCCTTTCATGTCGTCGGCGCGCTCTTCGCGCTCGCACTGGTCATGGTCTCCACGACGCGTGCAGAAGCGCCCGCTCTCGTCTCCGAAGGCGGCTCGCTGCGTTATGGCGAGCTGACGCGGCAGGCGCCGGTCGCCGTCGCCGGCTGCGTCGTCAGCGGCATGATCAGCAGCGCCTTCTATGCTCTGGTTCCGGCCTGGATGCTCAACACCGGCATCAGCCAGGGCACGATCGCGCTGTTCATGCTCGTCGCGGTGCTTGGCGGGCTGGCGCTGCAGGTTCCCGTGGGGCGGCTGTCGGACCGCAACGACCGCAGGCTGGTTCTGGCAGGGCTGGCGGTCGGCTACGCTGCGGCGGCGGTGCTCCTCGTGCTGCTACCCGCGCAAGTGGCGATGGTGCTGCCGGTCGCGGCGCTGCTCGGCGGCTTCATGTCGACGCTCTACCCCGTCTGCGTTGCCCATGCGCTCGACCGGATGCCGTCCGATCGCGTGGTTGCGGTCAGCGGCCGGCTGATCCTGGTGAGCGGCTTCGGTTCGGCGCTCGGGCCGGTTCTCGGCGCCGCCATCATGGCGCGCTTCGACATCAACGGCCTGTTCTACTTCATGGCGCTGACGACGCTGCTCCTGGCCGCGCTCGCGGCGCTGCGGATCCGGGTGCGCGAGGCGCCGGAGAAGGTCGAGCGCCCCTTCGAGATCATCGATCCGCTTGCCGCGCCGATCTCGCAGGAGCCGCAGGCGACCGAGGCGGACGGAACGCCTCGGCTGGCTGTCGCAATGTGACCGTCAGGCCATGTACTGGCCGCCATTGACGGCGAAGGTCGCGCCGGTGGCGAAGGCGCCCTGCTCGGAGGCGAGGAACACGACCATCGCGGCGATCTCCTCGGGCTTGCCAAGGCGGCCTGCGGGAATGCCGGCGATGACGCGCTTGAGCGCCTCCTCGGGCATGGCCGCGACCATGTCGGTACCAATGTAGCCCGGCGTGATCGCGTTGACGGTGATGCCCTTGTTGGCGTTCTCCTGGGCCAGCGCCTTGACGAAGCCGATGTCGCCGGCCTTGGCGGCGGAGTAGTTGACCTGGCCCATCTGGCCCTTCTGGCCGTTGATCGAGGAGATCACGATGATGCGGCCGTAGGAGCGGGCGCGCATCCCCTCGATCACGGGCCGCGTCATGTTGAACAGCGAGTCGAGATTGGTGCGGATGACGTCGGACCACTGCTCCTTGGTCATCTTGTGGAAGAAACCGTCGCGGGTGATGCCGGCATTGTTGACGAGGATGTCGACCGGGCCGAGCTCGGCCTCGACCTTGGCGATACCGGCGGCGCAGGCGTCGTAATCGCCGACATCCCATTTGAACACCGGGATGCCGGTCTCCGCCTTGAACTTGGCGGCCGCCTCGTCATTGCCGGCATAGCTGGCCGCGACCTTGTGGCCCGCCTTGGCGAGCGCCTGGCTGATCGCCGCCCCGATTCCGCGCGTGCCTCCCGTAACCAACGCCACCTTCGTCATGTTCGCCCCTCCTCATGGCGGCGTGGACGCCGCGCTATAGCATCGGACCGACAAGTGAAGTCCACTTTTCGGAGTAATCCGATGCAGTTTCAAAGCGATAGATCACTGTTGCCGCGTCCGGACGGACGCGCAGCGATCTATTGTTCCGACAGCTTCAGGTCGGGCGTGTAGGGCCCGTCGATATCCTTGATGATGGCCTGACCGCAGATGACGCGGCCTTGCGCTGCATCAAATGTCAGGGTCGGGTGCCCGTAGAGCACCCAGCCCTGGCTCAGCGCCTCCGAGACCCGATGACAGAAGGATGCGTCATCGGGACCGGTCAGGTAGCGATAGAGCGTCGTCTGACGCGCCATCGCGTGCTCAGCGCTCCAGCGCCATGGCGACGCCCATGCCGCCGCCGATGCAGAGCGTGGCGAGGCCCTTCTTGGCGTCGCGCTTCTCCATCTCGTGCAGCAGTGTGACGAGGACGCGCGCGCCGGAGGCGCCGATCGGATGGCCGATGGCGATCGCGCCGCCGTTGACGTTGACGATGTCGGGGTTCCAGCCGAGGTCCTTGTTGACCGCCAGCGCCTGCGCCGCGAAGGCCTCGTTGGCCTCGACGAGCTCGAGGTCGGAGACCTTCCAGCCGGCCTTCTCGAGGGCCTTGCGCGTGGCCGGGATCGGGCCGGAGCCCATGATCGCGGGATCGACACCTGCCGTCGCCCAGCCCCTGATCGTCGCCATCGGCTTCAGCCCGCGCTTGGCGGCCTCCTTGGCGGTCATGATCACCAGCGCGGCGGCGCCGTCATTGATGCCCGAGGCGTTGCCGGCCGTCACCGTTCCGTCCTTGGAGAAGGCGGGCTTGAGCTTGGCCATCGCCTCGACGGTCGCGCCGTGCCGCGGATACTCGTCCGTATCGACGACGATGTCGCCCTTGCGGGTCGAGATGGTGAAGGGCACGATCTCGTCCTTGAAGCGCCCGGCCTTCTGCGCGGCTTCCGCCTTGTTCTGCGACTTGGCGGCGAAGGCGTCCTGTTCCTCGCGGCTGATCTGCCATTTCGTCGCGACGTTCTCGGCCGTGGTGCCCATGTGGTAGCCGTGGAAGGCGTCCCAGAGCCCGTCCTTGATCATCGTGTCGATGAACTTGGTGTCGCCCATCTTGGTGCCGCTGCGCAGATGCGCCGCATGCTGCGACATCGACATCGATTCCTGGCCGCCGGCGACGATGATGTCGGCGTCGCCATTGGCGATCTGCTGCAGGCCGATGGCGACCGCGCGCAGGCCCGAGCCGCAGAGCTGGTTCAGGCCCCAGGCGGTCTTCTCCTGCGGGATGCCCGCGGCCATCGCCGCCTGGCGAGCCGGGTTCTGGCCCTGGCCCGCGGTCAGGATCTGGCCCAGGATGACCTCGTCGACATCGGCGGGGTCGACCTTGGCGCGCTTCAGCGCCTCCTTGATCGCGGCTGCGCCGAGCTCATGAGCGGGGGTGTTGGCGAAGGCGCCGTTGAAGGCGCCGACCGCGGTGCGCGCCGCGCTGACGATCACGATGTCCGTATCAGCCATGGGGAGATCCTTGCTGTTGTCGCGACGGCCCAATCACTCCGGGCCGCCTGGTTCGAGGGGCACCTTCGAAGCCCGCCGCGCCGCCGTCAAGTCAGCCGAAAGAGATCGCGATGCCAAGGTAGCGAGCAAGGCAAATTCGGATTGCCGCAAAGGCGGGCAATCATCGTCATGCTTTAGTCGTGTTTTTGCGCTGCGCGCTCAAAAAACTTGCGACGCACGCCCGAGCGGCTACCATCGTGTGAGGGAGACCGTAAGTCCGGCCGTCGCGCGATCTTCGCGAGAGGGTCCGGGCCAACGTGATGCAGGATTCTGATGGCCAACGACAAAGAACCGACCGTCATCAAGAAATACGCCAACCGCCGTCTTTATCATACGGGCACAAGTTCTTACGTGACGCTGGAAGATCTCGCCGGGCTGGTCAGGGGTGGTGAGGATTTCGTCGTCTATGATGCGAAGTCGGGCGAGGACATCACGCGTTCGGTGCTCGCGCAGATCATCTTCGACGAGGAATCCAAGGACGGGCAGAACCTGCTGCCGATCACCTTCCTGCGCCAGCTCATCCGCTTCTATGGCGACAGCATGCAGGCGCTGGTGCCGCGCTATCTCGAATTCTCGATGGACAACCTGACCAAGGATCAGGGCCAGTTCCGCGAGCAGATGGCGAAGGCCTTTTCCGGCGGCGCCTTCGGCAGCGGTGCGATGGATGCACTCCAGGCCCAGACCCGCGCCAACATGACGATGTTCACCGAGGCGTTCCGCATGTTCAACCCCTTCGCCGCGGCCGCTGCTGCCAAGGCACAGGAAGAGGGCGGTGGTGCGGCTGCCGGCGCAGGCAAGGGCGACGATCTCGGCGATCTCAAGCGCGAGCTGAACGAGATGCGCGAGCGACTCGACAAGCTCGCCAAGGCGAAGTGAGGCGCGACGCCTGATCTAGCCGGCGGCGAACCTGGCTCCCGCGTCCACCGCCGGGCGCCAGAGTTCTGCGCGCCCCATCAGGTGCCCCTGCAGGTAGGTCACGCCCCAATCGGCGAGCATGCTGGCCTGCAGCTCGTCATCGACCCATTCGGCGACGGTTTCGACGCCGAGATGCTGGGCGAGATCGATCAGGGTGCGGACATAGAAGCGATCGTCGGTGGAGCGGCGCAGATTCTGCGTGAAGGTGCCGTCGATCTTCAGCACGTCGATCGGGAAGGCGCGCAGGTGCCGCAGCGAGGTGTGGCCGGCGCCGAAATCGTCGATGGCGATGCGCGCGCCGCGGTCCTTGATCTGGCCGAGCAGCCTGGCGATCCGTGCCGGATTGTCGATCGTGGCGGTCTCGGTGATCTCGACGATGAGGCGTTCGGCGACGCCGCGGACGCCGCTGGTGCAGGCGACGAACGCATCCAGCCATTCCGGATCGGAGAGCGAGTGCGGCGAGACGTTGACCGAGAGCGTCAGCGACGGCTCATTGGCGAGCAGGCCGACCGCCAGTTCGAGCACGCGATGGTCGAAGAGCCGGACAAGGCCGCGCCGCTCGAGCATCGCGACCAGTTCCGCAGTGGCGAAGAAGGCGTCGTCCCGGCCGACGGAGACCCGCAGCAGCGCCTCGTGGAAGCCGACCTCGCGTGACCTAGCGCGGACGATTGGCTGCAGCGCCAGCTCGACCCGGCGCTCGTTGAGCGCGGCAAGCGCGCGAACGTCGAAGCCCGTCTGGCTGGCGGCCGGGTCGCGGTTCTCCTGGCGGCGCGCGATGACGGCCGCCTCGGCAGCGCCGGCCTTGGCGCCTGCGAGCGCGTTCTCGGCGGCTGACAGCAGCGTGCCGGCATGGCTCGAGAGATCGGGTGCGACGGCTGCGCCGACGCGCAGGCGCACTAGCGCGATGCCGCGTGCGGTCTCGATCGCGGCCTGAGCCACCGCCTTGCTGAAGCGCCGGGCCGCCGCCTCGATCTGGTTGTTCGGGCAGCCGGTGAGGAGGATGGCGAAGCGGTTGCCGGAATAGCGCACGAGGTAATCGCGGCTGCGGGTCACCGAGCGCAGCCGATCCTGCACCACGCCGATGATCTCGTCGGTGGCCTCATGGCCGAAATCGTCGTTCAGCCGGGCGAGTTCGTCGATCGCCGCGACCAGCACGACGATGCCGCGTTCGGCCGGCAGATGCTCGGAAAGCGCCGAGTCGAGGCGTTCGAGCAGCGCCGAGCGGTCGCCGAGCTCGCCGGTCTGTTCCAGCAGCTCCTCGGGCCGGGCCTGGCGCTCCAGCCTGAGCACGCCGCGGGCGCAGGCAGGCCTGCCATCGGTGCCGGCGAACCAGCGTCCCGCATCCTCGATCCACATGCTGCGCCCGGCGAGCTGGGCCGCATAGCGCGTGCGATAGATGACACCCTCGCCCTGATCGTGCCCGCCGGAGGAAAAGATCGCGTCATAGCGGCTGCGGCCACTGCCGGGCTCGACCAGGCCGGCGAAGCCCAGGCCCCGCGCCATGGCCGATTCGGGAATCGCGCCCAGCACGTCGGCCGCATTGGGGCCCCAGGTCAGGGCGTCGCTCTGGATGTCCCAGCTGTAGACGACTTCGCCGATCGAGGAGAGCAGGTTGCGCGGATCCACCCGGGCGTCGTCACGAGCGTTGAAAATCGACGGCGCGGGCATCGCGTGGCGGCCTCGGTGGAACCGGATGCTGGGCACCGAAGCTTGTGCCAGGCTGTTCGGTCCGGATGGATGGAAATGTTTCGAAACGATGCGATGCGTCGTCTTAATACGCCGTTAAGCTTGGCGACGGGATTGCAACTTTGCCCTTCGACGCAGCCTCTGCGTCTCGGAGTGGCACATGGCGGATGGCGGGCATCGAGAGCGGGACGGGCAGCGCACTGAAGCGGGCGTTGCGATGCTGCTGCTGCAACTCGCGGCCAGCCAGGCCGAGATCGGCCCCTTCGCCCGCCGCGAACGCGAGACGCCGGCGGCAGCGGCGCGGCTCTATCGTGCGGCGGCGCTGCGGGCGCGAATCGGCGGCCTGCGCGCCTGAGCGCTGCCCGAGGCCCGTTCAGGCAATGGACCCGAACGCCAGGCAAAGAAAAAGCCGGCCTCGCGGCCGGCTCACAACGCTGCGGGGCAGCGCCTCAAGGTCGAAACCCCTGCGGATCTCAGGCCTCGGTCTTTCAGGCGTCGGCCTCTCAGGCCTCGGTCTTGGCCTTCAGCACCTGGCGGCCGCGATACATGCCCGACTTCAGGTCGACATGGTGCGGACGGCGCAGTTCGCCGGAGTTCTTGTCTTCGATATAGGCGGGCTGCTTCAGCGCGTCGGCCGAGCGGCGCATGCCACGCTTCGACGGCGACGTCTTTCTCTTCGGAACGGCCATGATACTCTCCATCGTGCCGCCGCTCGGGAGCGTCGCCCTCAGGCCACGCCACCGCCACGACGACGGATCAATCTCGTGAGGCGTTGCCCATACACGCTCGGGCGCGTGATGGCTAGTCCTGAATCGCGCTTACCTCGATCATCCTACTCCGGCACGGCGCAATCACCCAGCGGGCCCAGTTGCCCGACGCGGCGCTGGATGCGCGCCGAGGCCGCCTGCAGGCCCCTGCTCGGGCGAGCGGGGTTGCGGATGATCGGATTGGGCAACGCGGCGGCGAGCCTTGCCGCCTCCGCCGGATTGAGGCGCGAGGCCGGCTTGCCGAAATAGCGCTGGGCTGCGGCTTCGGCGCCGAACAGCCCTTCGCCCCATTCGGCGACGTTGAGATAGACCTCGATGACGCGTTGCTTCGGCCAGGCGAAATCGATCGCCATCGCCAATGGGATCTCCAGCCCCTTGCGGACATAGGAGCGGCCGGGCCAGAGGAAGACGTTCTTGGCTGTCTGCATGGTGAGGGTCGAGGCGCCTCGCGAGGGGCCGTCCTCGTCGTCCAGAACCGCATTCAGCTCGACCCAGTCGACGCCGCGATGGCTGCAGAAGCGCTGGTCCTCGGCCGCGATCACCGCGCGCACGAGATTGGGCGAGATCGCCGTCAGCGGCACCCATTGCCGCTCGACCGGCTGTAATGTCAGCCAGCGCCCGAGCATCAGCGTCGAGGGCACGGGCACGAAGCGGTAGAGCGCAAGACCGGCAGCAAGCGCGACGAGCAGCGTGATCGCCACAAGCCAAAGCCACCGCAGGGCGCGGGCCAGGATGCCCCGCCGCGTGGTCGCTCGCTCCGCCGCCATCGCCGTCATGCCCCTGTCACTTCCCCCTCGGCTTGACGGTTCCGCCGCAGTCCGGCAAGCCCCCGCCGGTCAGCGAACGCAAGGCGACCGCAGGAGTTCCGTCCCATCATGAGTTCCGCGCAGCCCTCAGGCAATGACGCCGGTCACGGCGACGGCGATCTCGCTTCGCGCTTGGCACAGACCGCCGGCGAGATCGAGGCACTGCTCGACGCGCTGCTCGGCGACGCGGCGCAGGACGGCGAAATCGCCCGCCCGGCGCGCCTGCTCGCGGCAATGCGCCACGGTTCGCTCGGCGGTGGCAAGCGGCTGCGCCCGTTCCTGACGGTGGAGACGGCCCGCCTGTTCGGGGTCGCGCCGGCGCAGGCTTTGCGGGCGGGCGCCGCGGTCGAGCTCGTCCACTGCTATTCGCTGGTGCATGACGATCTGCCGGCTATGGACGATGACGACACGCGCCGCGGCCGGCCGACGGTTCACAAGGCCTATGACGAGGGAACCGCGATCCTGGCTGGCGACACGCTGTTGACCTTCGCCTTCGAGGTTCTGGCCGATCCGGCGACGCATTCCTCCGGGGATGTCCGTGCGGCTCTCGTCCTTTTGCTCGCGCGCGCCTCCGGGCTGGGCGGCATGGCGGGCGGGCAGATGCTCGATCTCGCCGCCGAGGGGCGCTTCGGGGCGGGCGCTGCCGAAAAGCTCTCGGAGGTCGAGATCCGCCGCCTGCAGGCGATGAAGACCGGCGCGCTGCTGGCCGCGAGCGTCGAGATCGGCGCCGTTCTGGGCGGCGCATCAGCCGGGCAGCGCACGGCGCTCGCGGCTTACGGTCGGGCACTGGGGGCAGCCTTCCAGGTCGCCGACGACATCCTCGACGTCGAGGCAAGCCCGGAGCAGCTCGGCAAGGCCACGGCCAAGGACCAGGACAAGGGCAAGGCGACGTTGGTTTCCGCGCTGGGCCTCGATGCGGCCAAGCGCGAGCGCGATCGCCTGAGCGCGGAGGCGGTGGCAGCGCTGGCCGGCTTTGGTGCCGAGGCGGATGTGCTGCGTGCGGCAGCGCGCTTCGCGGCCGAGCGGACGAACTGATCATCCGGCTCGCGCCCGGCCTAGCGACAGCGCAGCAGTCTCGTCGGGCTGCCCTTCTTGCCCGGAAACACGAGGGTCATTCGCTCGCCCTCGACGCTGATGTCCATACGGCTGCGTGTCGTCGTTCCCTCGGCACGGCAGGTCTGCCGGACGCTCCATCGGCCATTGCCGCCTTCGATCCGATCGAAGTCGCAGGCGCTCTCGATTTCCTCCGTGCCACGAAGGGTGAAGCGGATCCGGCTGTCGGCGTCGGCACACCAGGCCAACTGGCGGGACCAGAGGCCGACATAGCCCGGCTGCTCGCCCGACACCGCTGCGGAGCCGGGCTGGATCATCGCCGCCTCGGACGGGCAGCGCCGGAAAGCGACGCCGAACAGGCTCCTGATCTCCCGCCCATGGTCGGGATGGCCCTCCTCGAGCACGATCGTCCCTTTCGCCCCCTGTGCTGCTGCGGCGACGAAGGCGAAGGGCTGCCCCGGTGCACTGCTGGTCGGGAACCAGATGCCTGGGCCGCTCGCCCGCGCGCCGCCGATCCAGGTTCTGCTGACGTCGATGCCGGAAAAGACGTGCGACCGTCCGCCGACCGCCACCTGGATGCTGTCACTCTCGATTGTGAGACGAGGCGCCGAGGAATCGGTGCAGCGCGGTGCCCAGACCCCGCGAAAATCGGCCGGAATCGATGCTGCTGCGGCGGGGCCCGAGGCCAGTGCAGCCACCAGAAGCAGCGACGGAGCCATGGCGTTCGGCCAGTTGGCTCTCCGCAGGCCAGGCATGCAGGCCATGATCGCCCCTCCCGCCGTTTCGCCCCTGGTCGACAGAGCAAGGCTCAAAGGTAAATCCGCGGTGACGTATGGTCAATTTTGTCGCGGCGGCAGGGTGGCTTGGGAAACGGGGCAGGCGCGGGCGGTGGTTGAACCGGCCTCGCGATCCAGCAAGACTTTGTCACCGAGCAGGCGAGGCGTGAGAGAATGTATGTGACGGTCAACGGTGCGCGATTGTTCTTCGACGTCGATGGCGAAGGCCTCACGCCCGACGGCAAGAGCATGCGGCAGAAGCCGACTGTCATCATGGTCCATGGTGGCCCGGGCGCGGATCATTCCATCGCCAAGCCCTATTTCTCCCAGCTCACCGACATCGCGCAGGTCGTCTACTACGATCAGAGGGGCAATGGGCGGAGCGATCTGTGCGATCAAGCAAGCTGGAACCTGGCTCAGTGGGGCGACGATCTGAAGGGTCTTTGCGATGTGCTCGGGATCGAGCGGCCCATCGTCATCGGAACGTCTTTCGGCGGCTTTGTGACGCTGTCCTACGCGACCCGTCACCCCGGGCATGCAGCGGGCCTGGCGCTCCTCAGCACGGCTGCCAAGATCGATTTTGCACAGGTCTACGCCGCATTCGAGCGGCTTGGCGGAGCTGAGATACGTGCCATCGCCGCCGCCTATTGGGATGCCCCAACGACAGAACGGCGTGCGCTCTATCGCGAGCGATGCGTGCCCTTCTATGTGCGGGACAAGGCCGCCTCGACAGACTGGATGGCCCGCATCCAGTGGAAGAATGAAACCGCGCTGTGGTTCAACGGGCCTGGTCGCGAACATGGGCGCATGGATTTCCGACCTGGCCTGGAGCGGGTCACATGCCCGGTCCTCATTCTGGCGGGGGAGGATGACCCGATCACGCCTCCCGCGTTCAGCGACGAGATCGCTTCGGGACTCCGGCACACGGACGTCACCTATCTGCGGTTTTCGGATTGCGGGCATGGCGTCGTGGTGGACAAGCCCGCCGAGGCCCTGGTCGCGCTGCGGCGCTTCGTGCTGACGCTCGCGGCCTCAGACAGCAGCGGCACCTAGCGCGGAGATCCTCGGTTCATCCGCCGCCAGTTCGGGCGGCATGCCCGCTGAGGCATGGTTGCGGGCCTATCCGCGTTCTGGCCTGCAACGGAAGAGCGCCGGGTCCTATCGGCGTGGCCGTTGCGTGGCCGCGCGCATCAAGAGCGCCGTCAGGAGCACGTGGAGGATGACGGCCGGCCAGAGCAAGGCGCCCGTCGCGTCGCCCGCAATGCCGAGGCCGGCGAGATACACGGCGACGGCGGCGCTGTAGACCAGCATGCCGACGAGTGGCGGGCCGGGCGAGCAGGCGATCCCTAAACCGATCAGTGCGATGCCGGCCACGCGCACGACCGGCAGGGCGACATCGTCGAACGCCTCGCCGAGCAACAGCGACGCGACGACGGAGGGTGCGACGAGAAGCGCCAACCCGGTCGCGGTTTCGCCGATCGCGGCGAGCTTCAACGCGTTCGTCACTGCAGCGGTACGAGCTTGAACGTCAGCTTGTCGAGCTTGCCGGTGAACTTGAACGGCGGATCGTAGCGATGCTCGAGAAGGGCGACCCCGGTACGGGTGTCCTGGCCGACATCGAAGCTCTCGTCTTCGGGGAAGGTGATCGGAGTGGTGTGTTCCAGGACCTGGCTGACAACCTGCTGGCCGTCCACGACGAGCACGCCCGTCCCGCCCTTGCCGAGGCCCGGACCGTCGGATTTGAACTCGAACACGATGCTGTGCTTGCCCGGGCCGAGTTCCGGTCCTTCCCAGACCGTGCGCTTGAGGTCGAGCAGGTTGTACATGAACACCGGCCTGCCGCGGCCGAAGCCGAACTCGCCCTTGCTCAGGAAGAGTGCGTAGCCTCCGAAGCGCCCGCCATCGGTGACGATCACGCCTTCCGCGCCGCCGTCGGGAACCGTGATCTCGGCGGTGATCGTGTAGGACTTGTTCAGGATGCTCGGGGCGCCGCTATTGGGCACGCCGGTCAGCCCGCCCGTATAGGTGAAGAGCGTCCGCCCAGCGGTGAGGCTCGGGCGCTGCGTCGTGAAGCGGGCGAGCGTGGAATTGTCGAGCGGCAGGACGTCATATTTCTTCGCCTCGGAATAGAACAGCTCCTGCAGCTGCTTCAGCTTGCCCGGCTGCTGCGTGGCCAGATCGGTGGACTGGGTCGGATCCGACGCGACGTTGTAGAGCTCCCAGTTATAGCCGGTGATCACATCGGGCGGCGTGCCCGTGCTTGCGGCCCATGGCAGATTGGCCGGCGTCGTCGCCGCCACCCATCCCTCGTGATAGATGGCGCGGTTGCCGAGCATCTCGAAATACTGCGTGGTGCGCCGCGACGGCGTGCCGGCATTGGCCTTGTCCCAGCTGTATCTCATGCTCACGCCGTCCATCGGCCGCTGCTTGATGCCGTCGATCGTCTCGGGCAGTGGGATGCCGGTGACCTCGAGGATGGTCGGTGCGATGTCGATCACGTGATGGAACTGGCGGCGGATGCCACCTACATCTGTGATCTTGCCGGGCCAGGACATCGCCATGCCCTGGGCGGTACCGCCGAAATGCGAGGCCACCTGCTTCACCCATTTGAAGGGTGTGCACATCGCCCAGGCCCAGCCGGCCGCGTAATGCGGGAAGGTTCGCTCCGAGCCCCAGAACGGATACCAGAGGAACTGGTCCTTCACCGGCACCTGGACGCCGTTGAAGAAGGTGAACTCGTTGGGTGTGCCGTTGACCATGCCCTCCGAGCTCGCGCCGTTGTCGCCGCTGATGTAGATGATCAGGGTGTTGTCGAGTTCGCCGAGATCCTCGACGGCCTGGATGACCCTGCCGATCTCGTTGTCGGTATAGGCCAGGTAGGCCCCGTACACGTCCATCTGCCTGGTGAAGAGCTTCTTCTCCTCCCAGCCGAGCGAGTCCCATTCCGGCAGTTCCTTCGGCCACGGCGTCAGCCTGGCATCGGCCGGCATGATGCCCAGCTTCTTCTGGTTGGCGAAGATGGTCTCGCGCAGCTTGTTCCAGCCCTCGTCGAAGAGGCGCATGTCGCTGATCTTCTTGATCCATTCGGGCTTGGGATGATGCGGCGCATGGGTGCCGCCCGGTACGTAATGGACGAGGAAGGGCTTCTCCGGCGCGACCGCCTTGAGCGTCCTCATGTGCTGGATGGCCTCGTCGGCCATGGCCGTCGTCAGGTTCCAGTCCGGCTTGCCCTCGAAGGGGTAGATCGCCGTGGTGTTGCGGTAGAGGTTCGGCTGCCATTGGCTGGCGTCGCCGCCGACGAAGCCATAGAAATACTCGAAGCCCAGCCCGTTCGGCCATTGATGGAACGGTCCGGCCTGCGTCGCCTGATAGAAGGGCGTATTGTGGTTCTTGCCGAACCACGATGTCGCGTAGCCGTTCTCCTTCAGAATCGCGCCGATGGTGCCGTTCTCCCTGCGGATGACGGAATCGTAGCCGGGAAAGCCTGTCGCGGCTTCGCCGATGACGCCGGCTCCGGCGACGTGATGGTTGCGGCCCGTGATCAGCGCCGCCCGCGTCGGCGAGCACAGTGCGGTGGAGTGAAAATTCGTGTAGCGCAGGCCGCTATTGGCGACGCGGTCGAGCGCCGGTGTCGGAATGACGCCGCCGAAGGTCGAGGGTGCGCCGAAGCCGACATCGTCGGTCATGATCAGCAGGATGTTGGGCGCGCCCTTGGGCGGCACGATGCGCGGCGCCCACCACGGCTTCGACTCCGATGCGGTCTGATTGATGACGCCGCCGAAGGTCGGATCGGCCGGCGGCAGCTGCTTTCCGGACAGGGTCGTGGTCGCGCCGGGCGAACCAGGGGCCTGCTGCGCGCCGGCGGGGAAACATGTCAGAGCGAGAAATGCTGTGCCTGCAACGAGGCTAAGGCTCGACTTTGCCATCTTGGGGCTCCCGTGGCCGGTAAGGCGGGTCGGTGCGTCTGGCGAAAGCGTAGTCCCGATAGACGCGCCCAAACCCCTTGCCGGTCAAGTGTGGGCTGGGCCTGGAAGGGGAGGATTTTCTCGACCCAACGGGCGTCTCGGAGAGGGGGAGCAGCCCTGGTCGCAGCCAGGGTCGATGCATTGAGGGATCGGAGGCGATGGCGTCCGCAAACGCCATCCGTCCGGGACGATCGCCGCCGGGACGCTGGTTCTGAAGGTGTGCTGATTCGGGCGACCGATTTTGGCGGACTCGTCAAGTTGAATTTTGGGAGCTAGCCTATCCTTCTTGGATCCGGAGCGGGGAGGTGGCTATGCCGAACGCCGATGCCGTGATGATCTTCTCCTGCGAGGAGCGCAAGGCCGCTGTCTTGCGGGCCGCCCAGCTTCTCAACTGCGCGAAGGGAACCGAGGAAGAGCGCGAATTCGAGATGCTGACCGAGGCCATCGTCGAATACGACCTCATCCAGGAAGCCCAGGCACCTGTCGAGATACCGGACGGGTTCATGCAGTTCATTCGTGCGCGAAGCGGGCACGCGCCGGCTGGCCAAGGCGCCTGAAGGCGCCTCCCAGACCTTTCACGAGGGGGCGTGTCCACAGTTGCACGGGCCACGCTGCGAGGAGCGATCCGGGAGCCGCGAGGGCGCCCTGATCAGCGCCAGCGTCCGAAGGCGTCGGCCAGCGTCTGGTTGCCGGGACCGCCCTTCTCGAAGGTGATGATGCCGCGGCGGCCCGAGGCGAAGCGAACGGGCACATCGATCCAGGCCCGGTTCAGGATCAGGTCGATATTGCGCTCGACCTCGACAGGCACGTTCGAGAGCGCCGCGACGAAGAGGTTTTCGCCCAGCGCCGAGTTGATCGCCGAAAGCGGCGCGCCGCGCTCGCTCTCCTCGGTCTTGAACTGCGGCACGCCGACTTCGCGCACCGCTTCCGTCGCCGGGTCGCCGGTGGAGGTGAAGCGCATGCCGATGATGTGCGAGGCCGGGAAGGCGGGGTCGGCGTTGCGGCGAATGGTGAAATCGAGCGAAAGCCCAATCTCCGCGATCTCGACGGTGGCGCGTACGATCGTCTCGACCGGACGCCCCTGGCCGACGCTTTCGCTGTCGAGGCGCCAGAAGACACGGCCGTTGACGGCGCGCGGTGCCTGCGGGCTGGTGGGATCCTCGGTGTAGAGGATGGCACGCTGCGCGACCGCGATCTCCTGCGAGGGGGCCGTCGTGCTGCTGCTGCTGGCCGGGCGCTGGCTGGAGGCAGACGCGCCGGCGTCGCCGACGCGCTCGCTGATCTTGCCGGCATTGTCTGGCTGCAGCGGCTGGACCGGGGTCTCGACGCGCGGGCGCGACGCGGTTTCCGGCGGCTTGACCTTGTTGACGTAGTAAGCGGCGACAGCGATGGCGGCGACAGCGATGGCGACGCCGGTCGCGACGACCGCGGTGCGCAGATGGACGGGCTTGACCCGCTTCTCGCGCGGAGGCGCCACCCGTGGGCGCATCACCTGCGGCTCGGCCGGCTCCCGCACGGCCGCATCGAGGCGCTCGTCATCGGGTTCTGCTTCGGCCTGGGGCGCAAGGGCCTGTGTCGCAGGGGGCTGGGGCGCGAGGGACTGGGGCGGAAGCGGCGCGTGCGGCCGAGGGGCCGCCATGGCGGGCTGCTGCTGCTCGTCGTCAGGTGGCGGCGCTGGCGGCGCCGGCGGCTCGGGTTCCGGCTCCGCGGGGAGCAGCGGCGCGAGGTCCGGCTGGGGCAGCGCGTCGTCGTAATCGGCTTCGATCCGCGCCACGGCCTCGTCGAGCGACAGGCGTTCGCGCATGATCTCGGCCTCGCCGAGCGGCGGGTCGAGGCTGCGAAGCTGGGCCAGGAGGGCGGCCCTGGCGCGATCGTAGATGGCGTTGCGTGCCGCCGGCGACCTGTCGGGAAGCCCGGCGACGGCTCGTGCCAGGATGGGATAGAAGTCGGCCATTGGCCTCACTTGTCGTTGTTGACGCGTGGCGTCAACCCTCGAAGGGGTTATGGACCAGGATCGTATCGTCGCGCTCGGGGCTGGTGGAGAGCACCGCGACGGTGGCGCCGATCAGCTCCTCGATGCGACGGACATACTTGATCGCCTGCGCCGGGAGTTCTGCCCAGGAGCGGGCATTGGCGGTCGAGCCCTCCCAGCCCTCGATGATCTCGTAGATCGGCTCGACGCGGGCCTGGTCGGCCTGTCCCGCCGGCAGATGCTCCAGCACCTGACCGTCGAGCTTGTAGCCCGTGCAGACCTTGATCTCCTTGAAGCCGTCGAGGATGTCGAGCTTGGTCAGCGCGATGCCGTCGATGCCGGAGGTCTTGACCGTCTGGCGCACGAGGCAGGCATCGAACCAGCCGCAGCGGCGCTTGCGGCCGGTGACGACGCCGAATTCCTTGCCCTTGGTGCCGATCAGTTCGCCGATCTCGTCGAAGAGCTCGGTCGGGAACGGGCCCTCGCCGACGCGGGTGGTGTAGGCCTTGGCGATGCCGAGCACATAGCCGACCGCCGAGGGGCCCATGCCCGAGCCGGTCGCGGCCTGGCCGGCGACGATGTTCGAGGAGGTGACGAAGGGATAGGTGCCGTGGTCGACGTCGAGCAGCGCGCCCTGCGCGCCCTCGAACAGGATGCGCTTGCCGGCACGGCGCTCGGCATCGAGCAGCGCCCAGACCGTCGTCGCATAGGGCAGCACCTCGGCCGCGATCGCCTTGAGCTGGCCGAGCAGTTCCTTGCCGTCGACCTCGCCGATGCCCAGCCCGCGGCGCAGCGCGTTGTGGTGGGCGAGCAGGCGCTCGATCTTGGCTTCGAGCAGGGCCGGGTCCTTGAGATCGATGACGCGGATGGCGCGCCGGCCGACCTTGTCCTCATAAGCGGGCCCGATGCCGCGCTTGGTCGTGCCGATCTTCATGCCGGCATTCGAGGTCTCGCGGAAATGGTCGAGCTCGCGATGCAGCGGCAGGATCAGCGTGGCGTTGTCGGCGATGCGGAGGTTGTCCGGCGTGATAGCGACGCCCTGGGCGCGCAGCTTGCCGATCTCCTCGACGAGGTGCCAGGGATCGACGACGACGCCGTTGCCGATGACCGAGAGCTTGCCTGGGCGCACGATGCCGGAGGGCAGCAGCGACAGCTTGTAGACGACGCCGTCGATGACGAGCGTATGGCCGGCGTTATGCCCGCCCTGGAAACGGACGACGACATCGGCCTGGCTCGACAGCCAGTCGACGATCTTGCCCTTGCCCTCGTCGCCCCATTGGGCGCCGACCACAACCACATTTGCCATGGCTCAGCTGTTCCTGCTTGTCTTGCGTCCGTGCGCCTTGCGCGTGTTCAGTTCGGGCAAGCGCCGCACATGAAAAACCCCGGCGCAAGACCGGGGTTCCGAGGCAGGTTCTTGCAAGCCCTCATGAGCCAAGCGCGCGCCAAGGTCAAGCTCGGCGCGCATGGAAGGCAAGCGCGCCAGTGTGTAGAAGAGGCTGCGGCGGCCATGAAGGCGCCTCACTGGCAGGCTTCGTGCTTGCCTCGCGGCAACGGTTCCGCCGCCCGAAACACCGATAGGCGCGCAAGGCGCGAAGGGGATCTCAAGACGATGACGACGGCACTCGACACCTGGCTCGACCGGCATCATGCCGAGTTCAGCGCGATCCGGCAGGACATTCATGCCCATCCGGAACTCGGGCTGGAGGAGCACCGGACGGCGGCGCTGGTCGCGGCCAAGCTGCGCGAATGGGGTGTCGAGGTCACCGAGTCGATTGGCGGGACCGGCGTCGTCGGCGTCATCCGCGGCAAGCGTCCCGGTCAGCGCGCGATCGGCCTGCGTGCCGACATGGACTGCCTGGCGCTGGAAGAGCAGACCGGCCTGCCCTATGCCTCCAAGCATCCGGGCAAGATGCACGCCTGCGGCCATGACGGCCACACCACCATGCTGCTCGGCGCCGCGCGCTACCTCGCCGAGAACCCCGATTTCGCCGGCACGGCGATCATGATCTTCCAGCCGGCGGAGGAGGGCCGCGGCGGCGCCAACGCCATGCTGGCCGACGGGCTGTTCGAGCGCTTCCCCTGCGATGCGATCTACGGGCTGCACAACACGCCGGGCATGGAGGCCTCGCATTTCGGCACCACGGTCGGCCCGTTCCTGGCCTCGGCCGACAGCTGGAAAGTCACCTTCCGCGGCGTTGGCGGCCATGGCGGCTCGCAGCCGCACCGCTCCACCGATATCACCTATGCTCAAGCGCATTTCGTGCTCGGCCTGCAGGGCATCGTCGGGCGGAATGTGCCGCCGCTGGATACGGCCGTGATCAGCGTCGGCTATATCCATGGTGGTGATGCCAACGCATCCAACGTCATCCCCTCCGAACTGGTGCTGGGGGGCACGGCGCGGACCTACTCGGCCGAGATCCGCGACACGATCGAGCGCCGCATTGCCGATCTCGCTGCGGCCACCGCGCAGGCCTGGGGCTGCAAGGCGGAGGCGCATTACCATCGCGGCACGAGCCCGCTGATCAACAAGGCCGAACAGGTCGAGGTCGCGGTGGCCGCGGCGTCGGCCTCAGTCGGCGCTGCGAAGGTGGACGGCAAGCTGCGCCCGGGCACCGGCGGCGAGGATTTCGCCGAGATGATGCTGATCAAGCCCGGTGCCTTCACCCGCATCGGAAACGGCGTCGAGGCCGACGGCTCGTTCAAGGGCCTGCACACGCCGCTCTACGACTTCAACGACGCTATCATCCCGGACGGCATCCGCTTCTGGGTCAACGTCGTCGGCGAGGAGCTCGGCATCGAGCCGCAGGCGGTCGCGGCGTAAGGCCGGATCGCGTGAAAGCGGGCAGCCCCGCATCGCGAGATGCGGGGCTGCCCTTCATTCCTGTCGGTTGCCCGCGGCGGAGCCGACGCTGTAAGCGATGCCGTCCCGAAACAGCCGGTCACCACCATGCAATCGCTTGCCATCTCGACCCTTACGATCTGCGGCATCGAGGAACTGCCGTCGCACAGCTCCCGGCGGGTCACCCATGTCCTCTCGGTGCTCGATCCCGGCCGCGCGGAAATCGACGCTTTCGGCACCTATGGCGAGCACAGCCGCGTGACGCTGCGCTTCCACGACATCATCGATCCCGCCCCGGGTCAGATCCATCCCGAGCCTGAACATGTCGAGCAGATCCTGCAATTCGGCGAGAGCCTGCGCGACGGCGTGAGCGAGCGCATCGAGGGGCATCTCCTCGTCCATTGTCATATGGGCATTTCGCGCTCGACGGCGGCGATGCTGACGCTGATGGCGCAGAACGATGCGGATGCGGGTGAGGACGAGCTGTTCGCGCGCCTGCGCGAGGTGCGCCCGCAGGCCTGGCCGAACTCGGTGATGATCGGCTTCGCCGACGCTCAGCTCGGGCGTGGCGGGCGGCTGGTCGAGGCGCTGCGCCGTCATTACGGCGTGCAGCTTGGTGTTCAGCCACGCTATCGCGAGTGGATGAACCAGCTCGGGCGCGGGCGTGAAGTGGCGATGGCGGTCTGACGCCAGCCCGACGTCATGCTCGGGCTTGACCCGAGCATCTCGCGACCATGGAGCGGGCCTTTCACCGCCAGAGATTCTCGGGTCTGCGCTGCGCTTCGCCCGAGAATGACGCGGAGGTGCTTCCGCTCCTCAGTTGGTCGGACGTGGCGCCGGGCCCGGCAGCGGCTGCTGGGCGTAGGTGACCTCGCGATCGCCCGGCCATTTGATGCGATAGGCGACCTTGATCTCCTTCTCGGCGCCGGGCGCGAGATCGAAGGTCCAGGCCGAGACGCCACGCTTGTCGCCGACCTGCTTTTCGGTCGGCGGCGTGGTCTGGGCAGGAATCGTCTCGACCGTGATCGCGGTGCTTTCCGAGAAGGGGATGCGTTCGGTCACCGTGACCCTCACGGGCTGCCCGTGCAGGCTCTTCACCACCGTCCTGAATTCGCGCAGGTCGGTGCGGGTCTGGCCGAGCCAGGTCGGCTCGTTCTCGCGGCGCCGGATCGGCGCGCGGGAGACCTTGAGTTTGTCATCGGCCCCGAAGCCGAGTTCGACCCTGTCGCCCGGCGCAACCAGCCCTAGCCGGCCGCGCCCGATATAGGTGCCGTCGCGATGCAGCGCGACCGTGCCCGGCAGCAGGGCGGCGGCCTCCTCATGGGTGAAGGCGGCTTCGAGATAGGCTGTCTCCTCGAGTTCGGGCGTGATCCGGGCCGAGAGGGCCGGTTCGACCTTGCCCTGGCTCAGGACGACGGTCTTCGACGAGCCGTCCTGCGGGATGCTGACGCGGCCCGGCACCTGGAAGCTCGCCTGATACGCCCCGGCCTCGACCTGGGCGGTCTGGACCTCGGCGACGACCGGTGCGGATGCGGAACGCCTGGATTTCTCAGCCTGCGCCTCGGCCTCCGCCTCGGCTTTCGCGCGCGCGGCAGCCATGGGGGCGGGCGCGGCGCCGAGGCGCGGGCGGCTCTCATAGACCACCGGTGGCTCGAAGAACATCACCTGCACCGGCGCCAATTCGGGTGCGCGCGTGCCGCCGGCCGAGCGGGTGGTCGAGAGCGTCAGCGCGACGTCACCCCAATCCTCGCCGCTGCGCTGGCGCAGCTCCGCGCGCCGCACGAGATCGATCACGGGCTTGGCGTTGCCGCTGCCGGTCGTCAGGCGTGCCTCGTATTGCGGCGTCCAGCCGGCGCCGCCGACGCGGTACGAGACCGCGAACTCGGCCGAGACGGGGCCGGGAGCCTCGACGGCGATGGCGATGTCGCGCTTCGGGGCGCCCGGCTTGACCGCCTGTGGCCTTGCCCGCTCCAGCGCGGCGATCTCGGCATCGACATCGGCGGCACGGGCGCGGACGCCGCGCAGCTCGTCATGGACCTTGACCAGCGAGGTGCCGATCGCGTCGAACACGGCCGGCCAGTCGGTGACCGGGAGCGCCTTGCCGTCGGGGCCGAGCTTGTCGGGGCCGACCTGGGCGAAGCGTTCGATCGTGGCGCGCTTGGCCTCGATCGCGCTGATCCGGCCAGCCAGCGTCACCTGTTCCTCGCGCAGTGCCTTGAGCTTGCCTTCGATCACCGTGTCCAGCACCGGGCGGGCCTCGCCGGGCGTCAGGCGAACATCGACGGCGCCGACCGAGAAGGCGCCGCTGCCCGGCCCTTGCGAAACGCCCTTGCCCTCGACGCGGATCGAAGCCGGATCGATCGTCGCCGGCAAGCCACGCAGCACGACCTGCGAGGCGCCCTGCAGCAGCTCCGCCCTGCCAAGCCGCGTCACCACGGCGCCGTCCGGATAGACGGTGACGCGATCGATGCGCGAGGCCAATTCGGTTTCGGCCGCGCCGGCCAGGCCGGGGGCGAGAACAAGTGCGGCGGCAAGGCGGGTCATCATGCTGTGCTATCCCCTCAGGCAATCACGTGGCCGTGATAGGCGGGTTCGATTTCGGCGCCGCCAAGGCGGAATTGGGCCGGATTGCAGACAGCATCCCCGGCGCGCCGCCGGCTTGCATCCTGCAATCGGGGGAGGCCGGAGCGCGCGGGTCTTCTGGAGCGCTTCCGGAACAAAAAAGCCCTGCCCGGGTGGGGCAGGGCTCATGTCAATGTCGCCTGTGCGCAGGTCGGTCAGAACTCTTCCCAGCCGGAATCGTCATGGCCGTTGGCGACCTTCTTGGCCGGAGCGCGCGGCGCTGCCGCCGGTGCCCGGGTCTGGACGAAGGCGGCCTCGGCGAGCTGCCGCAGACGGGCAGGCTCGGAGGCCGGCGCGGCGCGGACCGGCGTAGGGGCCGGCTGGCGGTAG
>JAESFW010000306.1_pt1 | contig 40144 bp, 34 predicted proteins | sample 9269481 | NCBI WGS metagenome assembly JAESFW01 (sample SAMN14515350, study PRJNA621654) | algae metagenome | isolation source: Lyngbya sp. HA4199-MV5 and co-occurring heterotrophs from soil with... | place: USA: Ahupuaa O Kahana State Park, Hawaii | collected 2009-07-21 | reverse complement strand
CTCGACCCGGAAATGGTCAAGGAAGTGCTCGACACCATGGTGTCGCTCGCCGAAGAAGGCATGACCATGCTGTGCGTGACCCACGAAATGGGCTTCGCCCGTCAGGTCGCCAACCGCGTGATCTTCATGGACCAGGGCCAGATCGTCGAGCAGAACTCGCCGGCCGAGTTCTTCGACAATCCGCAGCACGAGCGCACCAAGCTGTTCCTCAGCCAGATCCTGCACTAGGATCGGCTACAGAACTTACGAAAAGCCCGCCCGACCAGGCGGGCTTTTTCCGTTCAGAGATGCTTCCTCTGCCCTACTCCACGCGATAGCGCAGGGTACCGACGGACCAGCGAATGCCGCGCGTGTCGAGATCGTCGCTCGAGGTCTTCTGCAGCCGCGCCACGACATCGCTGAGCGTCCGGCGAGCATCGAGTTCGATCTTAAGGCCGCGCGTACGCGGGGCAACTTCGCTGAGGTCGACGGCATCATCGACGACAAACGCGACAAATGCACTTTCGCCCTCGCCCGCCGCCTCGAAATCGAAGCCATAGTATTCGTCCGGCAAGGTCAATGGCACGCCGGGCGCTAGCGGCGTGATCTTGCGCGCAAACTCGTTCGGGAAGATCTGCGTCGTCTTGCCCTGGCTGTTGATATCGAAGAGCAACAGATTGCCGCCGTTCTCGCTGGCAACGGTCAGCTTGAAGGCCTCGCCAGCCTTCATCGTCATCGGCCTGTCGATCGACACTTCCACGTCACCGGTCTCGGTCTTCCCGATGATGTCGCTGACGGAATCGACGGCATTGGCATCCTGGTAGGCCGGATGATCCGTCTCCTGTCCTTCGCTCTTTTGATATCTGGCCTGCCCGTCGACGCCCGCCTCGTGTTTTTCCGGGACCACGACACTGTCGCCAAGCGTTTGAGCCTTGGCCTCCAACTGCGGATCGAGATTGCCGCATTTGTCCTGCGACGCGCAGTATGCGCTCGATTGTGCCTTCACATACTCAAGCAGTTCGGCATTGCTCGTCAGCCCGTTGCCGTTGGCGTCTGCCGCGTTGCTCATCTGCCCCGCCACGAAAGCCGACGTGAACACGCCGTGGCGGTCCTTGACTGGAAGGCGCACATCGTCCCAGGCCACCTGGTAGGGTGCTGCAGCGCTCCAGGCGGTAACGCCCGTCTCGACCAGGGTCGGTTTGTCGACGACGGCCAGATCAATCCGTAGGCCGCGGGTCAGCGTTTGCTCGACCGGCTTGGCGTTCGGGCGCGGCAGAAAGCGGGCGCCTTCGATACCGGTCGCAATGTCATCGGAAAGCGAACGCGAGATGGTGCCGGAATGGCAGGCGTCAATGACCATGGTCACCGCCCGCCCGTCCAGACGCTCCAGGACCTGGTCGATGTCGTCGTCCAGAATGACGCCTTGCCAGTCCGTCTCGCCTTCAGCGATATCGAACGGCGCCAGCGCCTCGTCGAGCCCATCCTCCTCGTCTCCATCGGCATCCTTGACCTGAAGTCCGTGGCCGGAAAAGTAGATATAAACCCGGTCCCCAGGCTCCGTCTCATCGACAAGCCATGTGTTCATGGATGACAGGATCTCGGCCCGGGTTGCCTGTTCGTCTTTCAATACGCGGATCGACGACGCATCGAAGCCGAGCTTGTCCACCAGCAACGTCTGCATGGCCACAAGATCGTTCTTCGGACCGTTCAGCGTAAATTTTGGTGACAGGTTCTGGTAGTTGCCGACGCCGACGAGCAACGCCCGATCGCGCGCCGATGCCGGAGCGGCAAGCGCCACGAGGCAAGCCAGCGTGGCAAATCCGAAAAGACACTTCCTGCAGCGCGCACTCATTGGCCTGCATCCCTCGTGTAAAGCGGCTGGATCGCGATCGTGCTGTCGCTCCCTTCCAACCTCGTTTCAAGAAGACGCAGAAGTGCGGCAGCACCGAGGCCGGAGTTGGAGAACGCGGCCGCAATCGCATCGATCGGCGCATCGGTCGATATCACCACGAGGTGATCGGCACCGAAAGGTTTTACCACCTCCAGCCCCTGAAGCTTGAAAGCCTGGCTGCCACTTCCGGCGATCTGCACGTCGAGGAGCTGTACCTCGCCGGTGTTCGCCAGATTGAAGACCAGCATATTGGCAAAGCGGCCTTGGTCGGCCTCGAAGGTGAGCCTCTCACCGGAGAGGTAGATGTCCTTCTGAGGCGTCAGGGAAACGGTGCCGGGGCTCTGCGCCGCCATGGCCTTCAGGAAATCAACCAGGATGAATTTGTCGACGACGCCCTGGACCATGTCGGGCGTGATATGCTCGCCGGCGACGTCACCATTCGGCGTCTGGAATACGCCAGTCGCCGCGTCCCAACGGTAGGGGACACCATCGCCATCGACATTGGCAAGCGCCGGCGCTGTGCCCGTGACGGTCAGCGCCAGCTTCCCCGTCCACCCCGTGTCGCGCGGTGACTTCAGCTTCAAGCCCGCACCAACGGTCGAGCCTGTTTTTCCGGTACTGACGCTGCGTGGCAAGGACAGCACGATCTCCTTGTCCGACCGTGGCAGCTGCGGCGTGAAGTTCGGTACTTGCAGAGCTTCCGACTGCAGCTTGACGTTGGAGAAGACGTAGTCCTCGAGTTCGACGCGCGAAATTCGCCCGTCGCCATCGCGATCGGCTGCCCCCTCCAACGCGCGCGCAAAGCTCCAGCTCAAAGCGCCGCGCGGCTCGCCGCCGATCACCACTTCCGGCGTCGGTTGGCTTTCGAGGGACGCGGCCAGGATGGTCACCTCGGACAGGTCCACGTCCCTGACCTTGGCGCCCGCAACCGCTTCCTTCGAGGGCGGCGGCACCTTGGCACGTACCATCGGCGCAAGCCGCGTCTTGCCGGATATGGAGCGGTTCATGCCGCCCGAATAGCAGCTGTCGGAGACAAACAGCACCCGAACGCCCTTGGCCTCGGCCTCGGCAAACCAGGCGCTGAGCTCGTTGTCGACGATGATCTCCTTGGCCGTTTCCTCGGCGCGAGCCCGGTCGAAACCGGGCAATTCGAGGAACTCGTCCAAACCATCTTCTTCGCTGCCAGCGATCAGTTCCGGCATCTGCGCGCCATGGCCGGCATAGGTAAAGACCAGCGTGTCGCCGCTTGCGGCACTCGCAACGAGCTCGATCCAGGCCGACCGGATTGCATCCTTGGTGGCCTGCTCGTTGATAAACTGGCGGATCGGACCGACATCGGCGGCTTTCAGCGCCTGGGTAACGTCAAGCGCGTCCCTGACGGCGCCGTCGAGACTGACTTCATGGGGGTAGCTGTCGATCCCGACCACCAAAGCGGAGGTCGCAGCACTCGCAACGTGCGCGGACAGGACAAGCAGGCCGGTTACGAACAGGGTCTTGCGCACCACGTCACTTCCCCACATCCACATCCACATCCACCCGCCGATCAAGCTGGTTCAACATCTCTTCGCTGTAGGCGGTTGGGTCGTCCGGCTTGAACGGCTCCTCTTCGCCCTTGCCGATGACGGTCCACGTTCCCGGATAACCGGCGTCGACGAGGTAATGCGCGAGCGCTTCCGCCCGCGCGACCGAGAGCGCCATGTTGGCCTCGGCCGTGCCGACCGGATCGGTGTGGCCGATCAGGGTGATTGCGGCAGGCTTCGCTGACTTCAGGCACTCGAAAAGGTCCTTGGCCGATTCGAGACCCTCGGGCGTGAACTCGGCGGTGCCGAACACGTAGCGCACGGGCGTCGCTTTTTTCCGGATCGAGACACCGCGATAGGAGAACTTGCAGGCGCCGCGTGCGGCAAGCTTGACCGGCCTGGTCGCAGCCAGCCTCATCTCGGACGCCAGGCGATCCAGTCGCTCGATGTAATCCTTGTCGGGCGCCATCCAGTCGGGCGTCAGTGCCTCGTTGGCGCTGTCCTCCAAGGCTTGCTGATAATAGGTCGCCGCCGCCACGTAATCCTTGCGCCCCCGGTTCACATCCCCAAGCGCGTCGAGGATCTGCCAGGGGCCGCCGGCATCGCGGCTTACGGCTGTCAGTTCGGATTCGAAGCTTTCCAGCTTGGCACCCTGCCCCACGGCTGCCGCCACGCGGTTGAAGGTCGCGAGCGCCGCCACGCGCCGCGTGAGGGCGATCTCACTTGCCGAGCAGCCCTTCAGGTTGACCGGATCAGCCGCCAACCGGGTGCCAGCTTCGTCCGCACGATTGAGCGCCTCTGACGCCAGGCGAAGCCCGTCGCAGGCGATTGCCGGTGCTGTGAAAACCAGCGTGACCGCTGAAGCGAGAAGAAATGTCCGTATCTGGCTCATGGCTCGCCCGTCAGTTCTTGATCTCGAAAGTCACCATCTGAACGCTGCTGGCGCCGGCGTCGGCCTGCGCTTTCTTGGCAAGGTTCACCGCCAGTCCACGCGTCGGCGGCAGGCGCGACTTCGCAACATAGTCGCGCGCCTTATCGACGGTAAGCTTCTGGTCGCCAAGCCCGCCGGCGCGACAGAAGGCCAGCATCGTCTCGGCTGGCGCCGGGGTGTCGAAGGTGAGCGTGCCGGTACCCGGCTGCGGGATCAGGCGCCGTTCGCCCGGCTGCAGCGTGGTGTTGCCGATCATGACGTCAGGAATGACTTCGACGTTGCCATTCTCCTCGACATAGAGGATCTGCAGCTCGCAAGCCTGGTTGGCGCTGAGTTCGAAGGAAAGCTCGTCGCCAACCTTGGCCGTCGTCGACTTGACGTTCAGGGCCAGCTCGAGCTTGTTGCCGGCGGCAGCGTCCTCCTTGCGATACTCAGGAACAGCCGCCGCAATCGACTGGGGCTTCACGTCCGCAGGCGCCTCGGCACCGGCAACGACAATTGCAGCGGTGTCCAGCGGACGACGTTGCAGCAGCGGATCCAGCAGCAGCGCATATTGCTGCTCAACCTCGTTGCGCGGGATCGTTCCGCCCGCCTCCAGTGTCGTCACCCAATCGAGCCCGAGGCGCAGAACATCACTATCCGTCACCCGCTTGATCGCCTCGGAGAATTGCTTGGGCGTCATGTCGAACTCCGCCGCCAGAGCGTCAAAGTCGAGTTCGTCTTCGTACTTGTCCGCAAAGTAGGTGATGATCTCCGCATCGCCCGGCGCGTGCTTGCTCTGCAGCCCGCCATCGGGCGTCGGCTCGGTAACGCCGAGTGTTTTCAGTGCACTGACGAAACGCTCGCGGTCCTTGCGATAGGTTTCGTCCAGCTCCTCCTGCTTCACATACATGGCGAGCAGCACGTCCTGCTGCCCCTTGCTGAAGAGCGTCGACGTCTCGATCTGCTCGCGCAGCTGATCGCGCTTCGACAAGATGCCGTCGGCGTGGCAATCGACGCAGGAGCGTGCATTGATGATCTCGACGCCCTTTCCGATCGGGCGCTTGCGGAAGGACACGATGACCGTCGGTCCGACATCGAGCTGCTTGCCCGCGGAGGTCGAAAGGTAGTAGCCCTGCAAGCCGTTCGGGAGCGAGAAAATCATCTCGCCGCCGTCGTGTTCGAAGGGCACGAGACCGGCGTCAAGGGGCTCCAGCTCCTTCGGCCCATGCGGGAAGCGCTTCAGCACCTGCTTGCCGACGTCGCCGCCGAAATCATAGGATTTCCAGTAGTAACCGCCGAAAGGCATGTCGTGCCGTTCCAGCATGCGGTTGTGGTCGGAAACACCCGACGAGCCGTCGGCAAAGCCGGCGCGCAGGACGTTGCGCCGGCGAATGTTGTCGGCAACATCGATCTTGAAGCGCTTCTCGAGTTCGCCGATCTCGGTCGGCAACCGCATCAGCCGGTTGTAGATCTCCGGCCGCGCGCCGTTGCTCATGAACCAGTCGACCCGCATGATTGGCAGTTGGGTCGCCGTTTCCTTGGAAAGCGCGGAGAGCGACGCGTCGCTCTGCGGATCGACGCCATAGAAGTAGCGCTTGATGAGGAAATCGTAGTCTGCGGCATCCCACTGCAGGTCGCGCAAGTCCACGCGCACGAGCAGGCCGTTGGTGCCATCAACCTCGGTCGGCAGCGCCAGCTTCGGGGCGTAGGACAGCGAGTTCAGCAGCTTCTTGAACCCGCCGGCGAGCACGTCCATGCGCTTCATGAACGTCTGATCGTCCTCGCAGCCCATCATCCCGTTGTACTGGTCGCGATAGGAGAAGTAGCGCATGAACGGACGATCGAGCGCGTTGACAGTCTCGATGTCCTTCAACGCCGCCTCGACGAATTGGTCGTAGCCAAGGATCGGGCGCGAACGGTCCGGCTTTGCGGCAGCCGTTTGCGGCAGATTCTTCTCGCTTAGCGAATTGATCCACTCCTCCAGAACCTTGATCTCTTCGGCCGAGGGGCGCTTGCCGAGCGGCATGCGGCCGCTGACGACTGTTGTGTAGAGACGCGACTTGGCGGCATCGCCAGGTACCAGGAAATTGGCGTCTGCGGCGATCGACGCAAGGTCGCCGGCCGGATAGCTGCCTTGCGAGCTTTCGCCCGGCCCGTGGCAGTTGCGGCAATACTTGCCGATGAAGGCGTCAGCCTGTTGCGCCAGCGCCGCATTGTCGCCGCCCAGCGCCTCTGAAGCCGTGTTCTCCTTGCAGACGGCCGTGACGGATTGCGCCACCGGTGCGGGCGCTTTCACTTCCCGATCGGCGAGGAAGGCATAAATCGCGCGGCGATCATCTTCGGACAGAACGCTCAACCCCTTGGCAAGCCGTCGCATGACCGGATCGCTGATCGGCGCGCCTGAAAGCTTCTTGCCTTCCTCGACGAGCCCCTTGGTAAAGACATCCGGCGATGCGAGACCGGCCATTTTCGCCTTGCTGATATCAGGGGCGACGGCGCCCGTCAGATCCTTTTCACCCTGGTAGGCGCGCTCCAGGTCCAACCCATAGGTGGTCGTGCGCGGGGTGTGGCAATCGCCGCAGCCGCCGACGTTTTCGACCAGGTAGCGACCGCGCTCGGCTTGCGTCTCGTCCCGTGGCTGGTAGGCCGGCACCGTGAAGTGGCTGCGCTTCCACAGCGTGATCGTCGTCTGCCGGCTGAAGGGAAAGGCAATCTCATGTTCCTTCGAAGCGGCATCCGATTGCGGCAGCGTCTCGATATAGGCCTTGATGTCGAGCGCATCCTCCGGCTTCATCCCGCCGTAGGAAGTGTAGGGCATGACGGGATAAAGGTTGTTGCCCTCGCGATCGAGACCGACCAGCACCGCGTTCAGAAACTGGGCATTGGTCCAGCCACCGATGCCGTTGGCGTGCGGCGAAATGTTCGGCGCGTAGAAGGTGCCGATCGCCGTATTCATCTCCATGCCGCCGGACAAGAGTTCGGTGTCGTCGCCGGATCCGTGGCAGGCGCCACAGCCTGCGGCGTTGAACATGTACTTGCCGTTGTCGACATCCGCCTTGTAGGTCGCAAACGCATCGTCTGCGAAGGCATCGCGCGCCGACGCGCCCGAGGGACAGAGCAGGACAGAGAGCACCATTGCCAATGACGTTGCCAGCGAGCCCCGGACAAGACCACCCCCCGGCGAGACGCTTCGCACTGCCTGCAGACCACGCATGAAACTCTCTCCCTAAGACAATAGAATCGCTGCTGAAATCTTCCGTCTATCGAAACTGAAATTGCTCGAATTCGACCCTGCGCGGGCCCTTGCCAATGTCTTTCAAACCTTTGACGATCGCCTCCCGCAGTGGCGGCGGACCGCAGAACCAGAGGTCGGCCTCGGTCGGATCAATCGCGCTTCCCGTCGCAAGCTTGGCCGCGTCCAGGCGCCCGTCCGTCGAGGAATCGTGCAGCACAAAGTTGAAGTTTGCGAGCGCTTGAGCCTGCGCCTCGAAGGTATCGAGACCAATCGCCTCCCGCCGGTCACGCACGCAATAGACCATGTGGATCTCCTGCCCCTCGTCGCCTTTCAGGTGCCGCGCCATTGCCAGGAACGGCGTGACGCCGATGCCGCCGGCAAGCCAGATCTGCTTCTTGCCGCCCCGGCGATGATTGAAGCGCCCATAGCCGCCCTCGAGCTTCAATCGGTCACCGACGGCGATGTTGTCGCGGAGCGCCTGCGTGTAGTCACCAAGCGGCTTGATCGCGAAACGCACGATGCCGCCCGGTTCGATGCCGGCGATAGTGAACGGGTGCGGTTCGCGCAGGCCCGGCTTCAGCACGCGCAGAAAGCCGAACTGCCCCGGCTTGGCTCGCAAGGGACGTCCCACCGGTCGCGCCGAGATCACCGTCGCTCCATCATGCTTCAGCACGTCGAAAACCTCATAGCCGCGCGTTCTCAGCCACGGCAGAAGCTGGGTGTAGGCGTAGCTGAGAATACCGAGAGCCGCGAAGGCATTGAGATAGACGGCCAGGAGTGCCGTCCCGTCATAGGGACGCTTGATAAACATCTGATGGAAGGCAACGAGGACGAAGAGCAGGCCGATCAGGCGGTGCGTATAGCGCCACAGATGGTAGGGGATCTCTATTTTCGTCCTGGGGATGACTTTGACGATGCTGAGAACGAGCAGGATGACGAAGGCGTAAAACGCGTACTTGCCGGCCGACGCAGCCAGTTGATTGAGCCCGCTCGTCAGCGAGAGACCCTTGAAATCTGGTTTCAGGAAATAGTGGACGAGGATGAGGGCCAGCACCGAGATGCCGATCCTGCGGTGGAAATGATAGACACGATCGAGGCCGCCGAACAGGGTTTCTACGAACGGTGGACGCGCCGCCATGAACTGGGCAATCCCCATGCCGACGAAGGCTGAGGACGAGGCCATCAAAGAGAATGTCGTTAGAGCATTGGTGTGACTGACCGCCGGTACGGCCAGCAGCGCCGCAAATGCCATTAGCGACCAGACCAGAAACGCACCCACGTGCACCTTGCGCCCCTCAACGCCGATGTCAGACGGTTGTTGCCTCCTGCATGTTCCTCTGATCCCGGCCGATCCGGGAACATGCACCATTCCATGTGCTGCAGCGGTCTTTGCGCCTTACGGCGCGCGGCCCTGCAGGGAAGACTGACAAGCGCCTTTGCATTCGTCAACATCATTCCCATTAGAAACGTCTCATGAGCTTCCTTTATTCATGCCTTTGAAATTCGCTGTGTTTGAGCAACTGCTTATTAAGTGCCAGCAATGCTGGAATCGCTTCCCACGCCATGACCGGGCGCGATGACCGCTTTGCTTGCCTCGCAGCGATAAATTGTGCAAGCTACTGATATATCAGAAGCGAAGGAATGGCATGTCACCGCACTCCCAGGCCCACCTCGCCTATCTCGCGCTCGAACGGCTGATCGTCACACTGAAGCTCGAACCCGGCGCCTTGGTAACCGAGAGACAACTGATCGAGCTTTCGGGTCTCGGCCGGACGCCCGTTCGCGAGGCAATCCAGAAACTCGCCTGGCAAGGCCTTATGGACGTTCGCCCGCGCGTCGGGCTGCAAATCACCACGATCCGCCCCGACGACCAGGTCCACGTGATGCAGACGCGGCAGAAATTGGAACCGCTCGCCGCCGCCCTCGTGGCGGTGCACGCAAGCGCCGACGACAGAGACGCGATGAAAACCTGCGCCACCGAGATGACCATCTGCCTCAGCGCGGGCGATATGGAAGGATTTCTGGTCGCCGACAAGGTGTTTGACGAACTGATGGAGGAAGCTTGCCCAAACCGCTTCCTGACCGCGGCTCTCGCGCCCTTGCAGACGCATGCGCGCCGCATCTGGTTCGCCTCGTCCTCTCCCGAAAAGATGGCCGGATCGGTCCAGCGCCACGTCACCGTGATCGAGGCGATCCAGAGGGCCGACGCGCAAGGCGCGTCGGAGGCGATGGCGGACCTGATGGGGTATCTGTCCGACGCCTGAAGCAACGTCACACGATGTGAGAAAAACGCTTCAAGATGCTATCTTTCCAACGTTTTCTGACATCGACCGTCAATCGCAGCAGCCACGACCGAACAGTCAGGCAGATGGCATCATGCTGCCGGTCTTCAAGCGGCGCACATGCCAGCTGAAGGCCTCTTCGAGAAGATGCGGCGTCTGCCCGCCACGGGTAGCGACCGCACGGTCGAAGTAGTCGGCCAGCAGCGCGCGATAGTCCGGATGGCAACAGTTTTCGATAATGACGGGTGCCCGCTCCCGCGGTGCCAGGCCGCGCAAATCGGCAAGGCCGTGCTCCGTCACCAGGATATCGACGTCGTGTTCGGTGTGGTCGACGTGGGAGACCATCGGGACGACCGATGAAATCGCACCGCCCTTGGCAACGGATTTTGCGACGAAGATCGACAGGAAGGCATTGCGGGCGAAATCGCCCGATCCACCGATGCCGTTCATCATGTCGGTGCCGCCCACATGGGTCGAGTTGACGTTGCCGTAGATATCGAACTCCAACGCCGTGTTGATGCCGATGACGCCAAGGCGGCGGATGATTTCTGGATGATTGCTGACTTCCTGGGGCCTCAAGATCAGCTTGTCCTTGTAGGCGCCGATATTGCGGAACACCCGGTCGGCCCAGGCGCTGCTCAGCGTCATCGACGCAGCGGAGGCAAAGCTCAGCTTGCCCGCCTCAAAAAGCTCGAACGTGCTGTCCTGAAGCACTTCGCTATACATTCGAAGGTCATGAAAGGGGCTATCGACGAGACCGCTTAGCACCGAGTTGGCAATGACCCCGATCCCGGCCTGCAACGGGTTGAGCGTCATGTCGAGGCACCCCTTGCGCACTTCGTCTTCAAGGAAGCCGATCAGATGGCCGGCGATGGCGGTCGTCTCCGCATCCGGTGGCGAGATGCGCGCGGCGCTATCCTCTTTCTCTGTCACGACGATGGCGACGATTTTGTCGGGATCGACGGGGATGTAGGGCGAGCCGGCGCGGCTGTCACAGGCGACCACCGGGATCGGCGTGCGGCTCGGGCGCTTTGCCGGAATGAAGATATCGTGCAGTCCCTCAAGCTCAGGGCTGTGGCTGAGGTTGAGCTCGACGATCACCTTCTTGGCGAGGATCGCGAAGCTTGCGGAGTTGCCGACCGAGGTCGACGGCACGATGCCGCCATCCTCGGTGATGGCGACTGCCTCGACCACGGCATAGTCGATCGGGCTGATCTGCCCGGAGCGCAATTGCTCGACGGTCTCCGAAAGATGTTGGTCGATGAACATGACCTCGCCGCGGTTGATCGCGGCTCTTAACACCGGATCGGACTGGAACGGCAGGCGCCGGGCAAGCACGCCCGCCTCCGTCAGCGTCTTGTCGATGTCGTGGCCGAGCGAAGCGCCGGTCATCAGCGTAATGCGAAACTTCTCGCGCGCGGCGCGCTCGGCCATGGCGAGCGGCACCGCCTTGGCGTCGCCCGCCTTGGTAAAGCCGCTCATGCCGATGGTCATGCCGTCCTTGATGAGAGCGGCCGCCTCTTCCGGCGTGACGATCCGATCGCGCAGCGGCTTGCAACGGATCCTGGTTTCGACGTTCGTCTGGTTTTCACGGCTCATCGGGCGCTCCCTGCAGAGCCCGCGGGGCTCATATCAGGACGGCGCGGGCTGGTTCGTCGTGCGCTTATTTTCGCATGGCTGCGCGCGCACGTTATGAAGATTTGTGGGGGCACGATAGCCCCTGCGAACTTCGCGCGGTACGCAGAATGGTCAAAGCGGGCGTGCCGGAAACGCATGGCTACGCAAAGTTCTGCAACAAACGACAAAGGGCGCACCCAAGGCGCGCCCTTCGAACTGCAAAATTGCCTAAAAAAGGATCAGCCGACGAAGGCCCGTTCGATGACGAATTCGGCCGGCTTGTTGTTGGCGCCTTCGGTCAGACCGGCGGCTTCCAGAATTTCCTTGGTGTCCTTGAGCATCGCGGTCGAGCCGCAGATCATGCCGCGGTCGATCGCGGGATCGAGCGGCGGCAGGCCGAGATCGGAAAAGAACTTGCCGTTGACCATCAGGTCGGTCACGCGGCCCTTGAACGGATAGTCCTCGCGGGTGACCGTCGCATAGTGGCGCAGCTTGTCGCCGACGATCTCGTTCAGGAATTCGTGGTTGCGGATCTCCTCGACGAGATCGAAGCCGTATTTCAGCTCGGCAACGTCGCGGCAAGTATGGGTGAGGATCACTTCCTCGAATTTCTCATAGGTCTCGGGATCGCGCATCAGGCTGGCGAACGGCGCGATGCCGGTGCCGGTCGAGAACATGTAGAGCCTGCGGCCGGGAACGAGCGCGTCGAGCACCAGCGTGCCTGTCGGCTTCTTGCGCATCAGCACTTTGTCGCCCGGCTTGATCGCCTGGAGATGCGACGTCAGCGGGCCATCCGGCACCTTGATCGAGAAGAACTCGAGTTCTTCGTCCCAGGCCGGGCTTGCAATCGAGTAGGCGCGATAGACCGGCTTGTCGCCGACCATCAGACCGATCATCGCGAATTCGCCTGAGCGGAAGCGGAACTCTGCAGGGCGCGTCATGCGGAAGCGGAAGAGCCGATCCGTATAGTGCTCGACGCTTGTCACCGTCTCGACGTAAACGCCTGCCGGTACCTGGACCGCGAAATCTTCCGTTTTTGCCGGAGCATTCATCTTAGCTACAAGTCCTGTAAATGATGACCCTGTCTATCAACAATGACCGGATATTCCAAGCCGAGCACGTTGGGAAGGAAATCCCTTCCAAATATAGTCGCTTTCGGGGATTTCGGCGTGCTTCACACTGTCGCGGCCTTGCGCGGCTGGCATTGCTTCACGAGACCCGCCGCCAGCTGTAGGATTTGGCATCGGTCGCCGCCTTTGCCGTCGGCTGGTAATGAACCGCAATGCCCGGAAGCCGGCCTTCGGACAGGCGTTTCAGCGCCGTCGCGTTGCTGACCGCAAAGCTGTCGACACCACAGCGCAGCATCAACGGGATCTGATCGATCAGCACGTCACCGACCGCCCTCACCTCGCCGCCAAAGCCAAGACGCGCGCGCAGGAGCGACGCATGGCTGAAGGCGCGGCCGTCGTTGAAGGCCGGGAACGCCACAGCCACCAGGGCAAGGCGATCGAGATGCGGCGCAAGCTTGGTCACGTCGTCGGCCGGAGCGATGACCACGCCCAAGCCGGTTTCGTCGCCTTCGCCAACCTTGGCAAGAAAGGCGTCGAGGCCCAGGATCGCCTTTTCGTTCGAGCCGGCCTTCGTTTCCTCGGTCTCGATGATCCAGGGATCATCGCCCACGAAGCCGGTTTCCTTCCAGATTTTCGTCATGTCTGTTCCTCAGCGCCTCAGGCAGCTTCCTGTGCGCTGCCGTAGAGCGCGTCCTTGAAGGGTTGCGGGCCAACACGGCGATAGGCTTCGAGGAACGTCTCCTCTCTGTCGCGGCGCAGTCCGAGATAGGTGTCGACAATCGTCTCGACAGCGTCGGTCACCTTTTCCGGTTCGAAGCCGCGACCGATGATCTCGCCGATCGAGGTGTTCTCGTCGCCGGAACCGCCGAGCGTGATCTGATAAAGTTCAGCGCCCTTCTTTTCCACGCCAAGCAGACCGATATGACCGACATGGTGATGGCCGCAGGCATTGATGCAGCCGGAGATCTTGATCTTCAGCTCACCGATTTCGGCCTGGCGTTCGGCCGAGCCGAAGCGGGTCGAAATCTCCTGGGCAACCGGAATGGAGCGCGCATTGGCAAGCGCGCAGTAGTCGAGCCCGGGACAGGCAATGATATCCGTGATCAGGCCGGCATTGGCCGTTGCAAGACCGGCTGCGACCAGGCCGCGATAGATCGGCTCGAGATCTGCCAGTGCCACATGCGGCAGGATGAGGTTCTGCTCGTGGCTGACACGGATTTCGTCGAAGGCATATTCCTCGGCGATATCGGCGACGGCCTCCATCTGCGCGTCAGTCGCATCGCCCGGAATGCCGCCGATCGGCTTCAGCGAGATCGTCACCATGCCGTAGTCCGGATGCTTGTGCGGCTGCACGTTCTGCTGCACCCAGCGGGCAAAGTCCTCGTCAGTCTTCTTCCAGCGCGCGAGGCTCTCCCAGCCTTCGGCACGGTTTTCGAGTGCCGGCGGCGCGAAATAGGTGGAGATTGCCTGGATGTCGCCTTCCGGCAGCTTCAGCTCGGTGTCCTTCAGCGCCGCGAACTCGACTTCCACCTGGCGGGACAGCTCTTCGGCGCCGGTCTCATGCACGAGGATCTTGATACGCGCCTTGTACTTGTTGTCGCGCCGGCCGTGCAGATTGTACACGCGCATGATCGCCGTGGTGTAGGACAGCAGATCCTCTTCCGGCAGGAAGTCGCGGATCTTCTTGGCGATCATTGGCGTGCGGCCCTGGCCGCCGCCGACATAGACGGCAAAGCCGATGCGGCCGTTTTCGTCCTTCTTCAGGTGCAGGCCGATATCGTGAACCTGGATTGCGGCACGGTCGCGCTCGGCGCCGGCAACGGCAATCTTGAACTTGCGCGGCAGGAACGAGAATTCCGGATGCACGCTCGACCATTGCCTCAAGATCTCGGCGTAAGGTCTTGGATCAGCGACTTCATCGGCAGCAGCACCGGCGAAATGATCGGCCGTGACGTTGCGAATGCAATTACCGGACGTCTGGAGCGCATGCATCTCGACGCTTGCAAGCTCGTGAAGGATATCCGGCGTGTCCGACAGGCGCGGCCAGTTGTACTGGATGTTCTGGCGCGTGGTGAAGTGGCCGTAGCCGCGGTCGTACTTGCGCGCAATATGAGCAAGCATGCGCATCTGGCGGCTCGACAGCGTGCCATAGGGAATGGCAACGCGCAGCATGTAGGCATGGAGCTGCAGGTACACGCCGTTCATCAGGCGCAGCGGCTTGAAGGCGTCTTCGGCAAGCTCGCCGTTCAGGCGGCGCTCGACCTGATCGCGGAACTGCTCGACGCGCGAGGAAACGAAGGCGTGATCGAATTCATCGTAACGGTACATCGGGTCTCAGTTCCTCAGGCAGCGTGTTTCGGGCCGGAAAGGCCATTGTAGCCGGCGGCGTAGGGGATCGACGGCCCCTCGGCGCGGATGCGCTCGCGCATGCGCAGCGGCCGAAGCGTGCCGTTGACTTCCTCGACGTCGACAACATTGGCGTCGACGACCTTGTTGTCAGCGAAAGCCTGCTTGCCGGTGGCTTCGAGAGCGTCGACAGCCTCGGCATGGCGGGCGATGAAGGCGTCCTGAAGCTGCTCGACCCAGTTGCCAGCGGCATCCAGCCAGACGGAAATGCCGTCCGAAAGTCGATTTGCCGTCAAAACCTTGCTCACCATGACCTCGTCCTCAGTTCATAATCTGTTCGTTGCGCTCAACGGCAACGTCAATCGCATTGTCCAGGCGTCGCTTGCTGCCGACCACGAGCGGCTCGGAGCGCTCGAAATTGGCGCCAGCAACGGCGTCGCCAATGATTACCATGACCGGGCCGGAAAGCTCGGTCCGATTTTCCAGATCCGGCAGATCCTTCAAGGTGCCATGCAGCAGGCGCCGATCCGCGCGGCTGGCATTCTCGATGACGGCGACCGTCGTTTCCGCCGGAAGGCCTGCCTGCATCAGACGACCGGCAACGGAAGCAGCAACCGTGCGGCCCATGTAGACGGCGATGGTTGCGCCGGAAACCGCAAGCCGCGCCCAATCGGGCAGCACCTCGCCGGTCAGATCGTGACCGGTCGTGAAGACCAGGGACGAAGCCACGCCGCGCAGCGTCAGCGGCAACTCGAAATCGGCTGCGGCTGCGAAGGCCGACGTGATGCCCGGGACGATGTCGTAGCTGATGCCAGCTTCGCGCAATGCCGCCATTTCTTCGCCGGCGCGACCGTAAACCAAGGGGTCGCCGGACTTCAGCCGGACGACGCGCTTGCCTTCGGCGGCCAGCGTCACCAGCAGCTGGTTGATTTCGTCCTGGGACTTGCTGTGGCAGCCCTTGCGCTTGCCGACGGAAAGGCGCTCGGCGTCGCGGCGGCCCATGTCGACGATCGCCTGCGGCACCAGCGCGTCATAGACGATCGCATCGGCTTCCATCATCACGCGCTGGGCGCGCAGCGTGAGCAGATCCTCGGCACCCGGACCGGCGCCGACCAGCCAGACATGGCCCGTTGTCTTTTCCGGCGCATCAAGCAGGCGCGAAACCTCACGGCGGGCAGCCGTCAGATCACCGCCGGCGACCTTGTCGGCAACCGGGCCACGGAAAAACCGGCGCCAGAAAACACGACGCGCGACGCCGCGCGGCACCAGGCGATCGACCGCCTCGCGATAGCTCGCGGCAAGCGATGCGACGACACCGAGCGACGGCGAAAGCAACTGGTCGATCTGGGCACGAATCATCTGGGCGAGCACCGGCCCCGCACCTTCCGTGCCGATCGCCACCGCTACCGGCGCGCGATTGACGAGCGCGGGGGTGAAGAAGTCGCAGAAATCGGGCTGGTCGACGGCGTTGGCCGGGATTTTCTGTTCACGCGCCGCAGTAACGATCCGACGATCTTCGGCAGCATCGCCGGTCGCCGCGAAGGCCAGAATAGCGCCATCAAGCTGCTCGGGAGCAAATGTCGCCCGTACATGCTCAACGCCACGCTCGCGCATGAACTGCGCGAAATCCGCTTCCGGTTCGTCGGCAAAGACAATGATCGAGGCTTTGGTATTCAGGAGCAGCCGCACCTTGGCAAAGGCCTCGTCGCCATTGCCAAACACCGCCACGCGCTTCTGCGCGACGCGAAAGAATGCTGGGAAAACGGCGAGTTGCTGCGTCATGATCTGGCAAATGGTTCCTTCTACAGGCTGCGGCGAATATCCCTTATGGGGCACGACAATTGAAGGAACAGAAATTTCAATGCCTTTCCGGGCACGTATTGTTTTGCTCGGCGGTGCACCATTTTGAGCAAATATCTCCGGGCCTGCTAAAGCGCCGACCTTCTGCGCAGCCATTGCGCCTTGGGGGCAACCTCCGTTAAATGCCGACACCGACCCGCCGGAGACAGATGACATGACCCAATCGGACCTCGCCGAACGGCTTTTGACCGTAATCGAAAAGGATATTCTGCCGCTCACCGAAAGGGGCGTTGCCGCCGGCAACAAGGTGTTTGGCGCCGCGATCCTGCGCAAGTCCGACCTGTCGCTGGTGCTGGCAGAAACCAACAACGAGACGGAAAATCCGCTCTGGCACGGCGAAGTCCACACGCTGAAGCGGTTCTACGAGATGGCGGAAAAACCGGACACCCGCGACCTCATCTTCCTGTCGACGCACGAGCCCTGCTCCATGTGCCTTTCCGCCATCACCTGGGCCGGTTTCGACAATTTCTACTATTTCTTCAGCCACGAGGATTCGCGCGACAGCTTCGCCATCCCGCATGACCTGAAGATCCTGAAAGAGGTCTTCCGGCTGGAGCCTGGTGGTTACGCACAGGACAACGCCTTCTGGCATTCAGCCTCTATCGCGGCACTTTCGAAGGACGCCGATCCAGAAACCCGCGACCGGCTCGCCGCCCAGGATGCCCGCATTCGCGCCTGGTACCAGAGCCTTTCCGAGAGCTACCAGTCCGGCAAGGACGAGAACGCCATACCGCTGAACTGAGACCCATGGAACCGTCACGCGATATTCAACGCCTGCTCGACATCATGACAGCCCTGCGCCAACCCGAGACCGGTTGCCCCTGGGATATCGTCCAGACCTTCGAGACCATCAAACCCTATACGATCGAGGAGGCCTATGAGGTTGCCGACGCCATCGAGCGCGGAGACATGCACGACCTCTGCGACGAGCTCGGGGACCTCCTGCTGCAGGTGGTATTCCATGCCCGCATGGCCGAGGAAGCCGGCGACTTCGCCTTCGGCGACGTCGTCGAAGCGGTTACCCGCAAGATGATCCGGCGACATCCGCACGTCTTTGCCCGCTCCGACGCCGACACGCCCGAGGCGGTCAAGCTGCAATGGGACGAGATCAAGCGGGTCGAGAAAGCGGAACGTCAGGCAAGGCGTACCAACCAAGGGCACGCCCCGGACGCCGCGGCAAGCCATCTCGGTTCGGTCCAGCGCTCCTTTCCCGCGCTCGTCGAAGCGCTGAAGCTGCAGGAGCGCGCGGCAAAAGTCGGCTTCGACTGGTCCGAGCCCGAACCGATCCTCGACAAGATCGAGGAAGAGATCGGCGAGTTGCGGCAGGCGCTGCGCGAGAAGGATCGCGCCAAGGTGAGCGACGAGCTCGGCGACCTGATCTTTGCGGTGGTCAATATCGGCCGCCATGTCGGGACCGATCCGGAGATGGCGCTGCGCGGCACCAACACCAAGTTCCGTCGCCGCTTTTCCCATATCGAGCGCGAACTCGAAGCCGGTGGTGAAACGCTGGATGGCGCAACGCTTGAGCGGATGGAAGAGCTATGGCAGGCGGCCAAGGCGATCGAGCGCCAGCTGGGATGAGCCAAACGAGGGCGCCGCAACGGCGCCCATTATGTTTTCGGGACCGACAGACGCTAGAGCAATTGCAGGAAAAGTGTAGAGCGGTTTTCCGTCCGCAATTGCTAGATATCAGAGAGTTGGATCACTTCACTGTATCGACGAAACAGTGAAGTGATCCAGTGGGCGGCGCTCAGGCCTACCAGTCTTCCTCGACGGGCTTCGGCCCGTTGCCAAGACGGCGCTCGAGATCGGAGGCTTCGTTTTCGGTGAGCCTGAGATCAAGGCTGACACGCCCGTCCTCCAGATCCTCGCGCCCATCGACGATGGCGTGCTGATAGATCCAGGGCAAAAGCTGCAATTGATCGATGCCAAGGACAACGGTGCATTCGGTCAGAACGCCCGAAAGACGGCGACCGATTTCGCCAAGCAGATCGTCGACGCCTTCACCAGATATCGCCGACACCGCGACCGTATTGTCCGACGTCGCGGCCTTGGCCTGCAGTGCCTCGCGCGATTCGGCGTCAAGCCGGTCGATCTTGTTCCAGACCTCGATCAGCCGTTCAGAGGCTTCCTTCTCGTCGATCCCGAGATCGGTGAGAATTCGCAGAACGTCGCTTGCCTGCGCCTGGTTGTCTGGGTCGGAGAGATCGCGCACGTGCAGGATCAGGTCCGCCTCCAGCACCTCTTCGAGCGTTGCGCGGAACGCGGCAACGAGGTGGGTCGGCAGATCGGAAATGAACCCGACGGTGTCGGACAGGATCACCATGCGGCCATGCGGCAGCTTGAGGCGCCGCAGCGTCGGATCGAGCGTCGCAAACAGCATGTCCTCGGCCAGAACACCTGCCCCGGTCATGCGGTTAAACAGCGTCGATTTGCCGGCGTTGGTGTAGCCGACGAGCGCGACGATCGGGTGTGGCACCTTCTTGCGCTTGGAACGGTGCAGCTGTCGGGTTCGGCGCACCTGCTCCAGTTCGCGCTCGAGCTTGACGATGCGGTCCTGCAGCAAGCGCCGGTCCGCTTCGATCTGGGTTTCACCCGGGCCGCCCATGAAGCCGCCGCCGCCGCGCTGGCGTTCAAGGTGGGTCCAGCTTCGAACCAGACGGCCCTTCTGATAATTGAGATGCGCAAGGTCGACCTGCAGCGTGCCTTCCTTGGTGGAGGCACGGCGGCCGAAGATCTCCAGAATGAGGCCGGTGCGGTCGATGACCTTGGCGTTCCATTCTTTTTCAAGGTTGCGTTGCTGCACCGGGGTCAAGGGATGGTCGACGATGACGAGGCCGGCATCCAGCTCGACGAGAATGTGACCGATTTCCTCGATCTTGCCGCTGCCGAGCAACGTGCCGGGCTTGGGCTGCGACACCGGAACGATGGCGCCGTGCACGACCTCAAGGTCGATCGCCATCGCCAGCCCTGTCGCCTCTTCAAGGCGGCTTTCGTCCGAGCGCGTCGTGGTCGTCGAAAGGATATCACCCGATTGCCTCCCGGTCTTCTTCAAGACCGGAACGATGACAACCGCACGCATGTCGTCGCGGAGCTTTTCAAGCTCCGGAATGATCGACGACGACTTTGAATCTCGCTTGGTAATGTGCCTAACGTCCCGTCAGGATGCAGCTTCTTCGTTCTCGAACATCTGCAACGGTTGGCCGGGCATAATGGTCGAGATCGCGTGCTTGTAGACCAGTTGCGAATGGCCATCGCGACGCAAAAGCACGCAGAAATTATCAAAAGATGTCACGACGCCGGTGAGCTTGACACCGTTGATAAGAAAAATTGTCAGGGAAATCTTTTGCTTGCGGACCGTGTTGAGAAAGAGATCCTGCAAGTTTTGAGAACGTTCCGCCATCGCGCCGCTTCTTTCTTATTTGCCGGCGTTTCGCGCCGGTGCATTATTGTCAAATTTTTCAATCAGAGGCGCCATAAGTGCCTTCCCCCGACACCTCTTGAGAGTTTGGTATCAAATCAATGTCTTTTCCGCAACGCCGAAAAAGGCTTCGCGAATATTCTGTGCTATGCTTCCGGGATGGCCGTTGGCGATAGGCTTGCCGTCCACGGAAACGACCGGAAAACAGATGCTGGTGGCGGCGGTGATGAAGACCTCGCGCGCAGCGAGCATTTCCGCAACGGTAAAGGCTCTCTCCTCGATCTTGAGCCCGAGCGGCCTGGCAACATCCATCAGCGTGGTGCGGGTAATGCCTTTCAGAATCCCGTGGTCTGCCGGGCGCGTGCGCAACGTCCCGTCATGATCGACGATCCAGACATTGGTCGCCGCTCCCTCCTTCACGGTACCGTCGGCATCAACGAAGATGGCTTCGTGGGCGCCCTCCTCCTTCGCCTGCTGGCGGGCCAAAACGTTCGCAAGAAGCCCGACGGATTTGATGTCGACCCGCTCCCAACGGTTTTCAGGCACGGTAATCGCCGCAATCCCGTGCGTCGCCTTTTTCGCGATGGCTGCCGTGTCGGTGCGCTTGGCCGTCACGACGATCGACGGCACTGTCCCCTCTGCCGGAAAAACATGATCCCGGCGCGCGACGCCGCGCGTCACCTGCAGATAGAAAAGGCCGTTTCGCACACGGTTTCGCCGGAGCACTTCACGAATCACGAGCACAAGCGCCGCCCGGCTCATCGGCCAATCAATGCGCAGCTCCCCAAGCGAGCGATCGAGGCGATCGAGATGGCGATTGAGGTCGACGATGTAGCCGTGGCGCACCTCGCAGACTTCGTAAACGCCGTCGGCAAACTGGTATCCGCGATCCTCGATGTGGATGCCGGCGCTGGAATGCGGCACGTAGGCGCCGTTGACATAGGCAATTCTGGGCATCGTCTCGGCCTTAGAGCAATTCCAGGAAAAGCGTGAAACGGTTTTCCGTCCGGAATTGCGTGATCAAAAGAGTTCGATTGTCTCAGCGCTTCGAAGTGGCCAGGAAACAATCTAGAAATACTGGATGCTGACGCGGAAAAGCTGCTCGACATGCCGCACCGCATCGGCAGCGGCAAAGAGCACGACACGGTCTTTCGCCTTGATCTTGGTGCTGCCGTCAGGGCGAATGAAGGTCTTGTCGCGGTAGAGCGCACCGATGCGGATGCCATCGGGAAGCTCGAGGTCGCGCAATGCCTTGCCGACGAGCGGCGACGTCTCAAGCGCCTCCGCCTCGATCACCTCGGCCATCCCCTTTTGAACCGCGTAGACCGAACGGATACGGCCCTTGCGCACATGCTGCAGCACGCGCGAAATCGTGACCGCGCGCGGGTTGATATAGGCATCGACCCCGGCCGTGCCGGCAAAGTCCTGATAGGACGGCTCGTTGATCAGCACGAGCGTCGACTTTGCGCCCAACCGCTTCGCCATCATGCTGCCGAGGATGTTGATCTGGTCGTTGTTGGTCAGCGCCACCACCAGGTCGGCATCCTGGACGTCGGCCTGGGTCAGGATGCGCTGGTCCATCGCCGAACCGTTGAGCACGACGGCGTTGTTCAGCTTGTCCGCCATCATAACCGCCCGGTCGCGATCGCTCTCGATCAGCTTCACGCGCGTTCTCGGCTGGTGTTCCTCGATCGCCTTGGCCACGAAGTAGCCGACATTACCGCCGCCGAAGATGATGATGCGACGGGCTTCCTGCTCCTCATGGCCGAAGAGTGAGAGCGTCCGGCGGGCATGATCCCGATCGCAGATCACATAGGCGATGTCGCCCGCCTGCAACTGGTCATCGGAGTGCGGCACCATCACCTTGCCATTGCGGAAGATGCCGGTGACCGTCGCCAGCAGATCGGGGAACAGTTCACTCAACTGCTGCAGCGGCGTGCCCACGACCGGGCAGTCTTCCTTGCATTCGAAGGCGACCATCGCGATGCGATCGTCGGCAAAGCGTACGACGTCGATCGCGCCTGGAAAGGAGATGCGGCGCAACACAAGCCGCCCGACCTCGACTTCGGGCGAGATGGTGACATCGATCGGCACATTCTCGCGCGAAAACAGGTTCGAGTATTCGGGCGCAAGATAGCTCTGCGCGCGGATGCGCGCGACCTTCGTCGGCACGTTGAAGATCGCATGCGCCACTTCGCAGGCGACGATGTTCACTTCGTCGGAAAGCGTCACGGCAATCAACATGTCCGCCTGGTCGGCACCAGCCTTGGCCAGCACATCGGGATGCGCGCCGTGCCCGACATATCCGCGTACGTCGAGGCTATCGGTGATGTTGGCGATCAGTGCCGCCGACGTATCGATCACCGAAACGTCGTTGTCCTCCTGCGCCAGCCGCTCGGCGATGCCGTACCCGACCTGGCCCGCGCCACAAATCACTACCTTCATGTCGTTCTTTCACCTGGGAGCGCGGACGCCATGACCGGCAGGACCGGTTAGACGCCCAGCGACTTGAGCTTACGGTGCAGGGCCGACCGCTCCATGCCGACAAACTCCGCCGTGCGCGAAATATTGCCGCCGAATCGGTTGATCTGCGCAATCAGATAATCACGCTCGAACATTTCGCGAGCCTCGCGCAACGGCAGCGTCATGATGTGCTGGTCACCTTGTGCGGAAATCTTCGGCAAAGTGTCGCCCACTTCCGTCGGCAGCATGTCGGCGGAGATCGGGGTATCCGGACCGTCGCTGCGGGCAAGGATCATCAGCCGTTCGATGTTGTTGCGAAGCTGGCGAATGTTGCCCGGCCAGTCATGGGCCTGAAGCACCGCCAGTGCATCGTCGCCGATCTTGCGCGGACGGATGCCCGCCTGTTCGCTCACCTGCCGCATGAACATATCGACGAGGAAGGGAATGTCCTCGCGCCGTTCGGCAAGCGCCGGCACGCGAACCGGGATGACGGCCAGCCGGTGGTAGAGGTCTTCGCGGAACAAGCCCTCGGAGATCATGTTTTCGAGATTGTAGGCGGTGGACGAGATGATCCGGACATCGACCTTGACGCGCTTGGTGCCGCCGACACGCTCGAACTGCTGGTCGACGAGCACACGCAGGATCTTGTTCTGCGTCTCGCGCGGCATTTCGCCGATTTCGTCGAGGTAGAGAATGCCGCTATGCGCTTCTTCCAGAGCACCGGTCCGGCGTGGTTGACCGGGCGTTCCTTCGGTTCCAAAGAGTGCGATCTCCATGCGGTCCGGCGTGATGGCGGCGGCATTGAGCGCGACGAACGGCCCCGTCGACCGGGTCGACTTGCGGTGGATCATCCGCGCGACCAGTTCCTTGCCGGAACCCGACGGCCCCTGGATCATGATGCGGCTGTTGGTCGGCGAAACCTTTTCAATGGTCTGGCGCAGCTGCGAGACGGCGACAGAGGTGCCGATCAGCTCGACCGGGTCGCCCGACTTCTTCTTGAGTTCGGAAACCTCGCGTTTGAGCTTGGAGTTTTCCAACGCCCGCTCTGCAATCAGAATCAGGCGGTCCGCCTTGAACGGCTTTTCGATAAAATCGTAGGCGCCGCGCTTGATGGCGTTTACGGCCGTTTCGATGTTGCCGTGGCCGGAAATCATGACCACGGGCAGGTCGGGATGCCGCCCCTTGATCTCGTCCAGCAGCGCCAGGCCGTCGAGACGGCTTCCCTGCATCCAGATGTCGAGAAACACCAGACGCGGCACGCGATCGCTGATCGCCGCCAGTGCACTGTCGCTGTCGAAGGCGGTGCGTGTTTCGTGCCCCTCGTCGGAGAGGATACCCGAGACGATCTCGCGGATATCTTCCTCATCGTCCACTACCAGAATATCAGCGGCCATCGCTCGCACCCTTATCCTTCAAACTGTCCTCGCCCGCGGTCTCTCCGACGGGCGGCAGGATCACGCGGATCATCGCCCCGACACCGCCGTCGTAATCGGCTGGCGCGTCGTGCAATTCCAGTTGTCCGCCATGGTCCTCGATGATCTTCTTGACGATGGCGAGACCGAGGCCCGTGCCTTTCTCACGCATCGTCATGTATGGCTCCAGAATGCGGTGCCGGTTCTCCGTCGGCAGGCCCTTGCCGTTGTCGATGATGTCGACAACGAAACGGCCGGTCGCTGCGTCGGTGCGCGCGCGCGCAACGATCGTCGGATGGCCGCGCACGGCGTCGGCGGGCACCGCCTCGATCGATTCAACGGCGTTCTTGACGATGTTGCCGAAGGCCTGGCCAAGCATGCGCCCGTCGAACAGACCCTCCAGCGATTCCTCGCCAAGGTCCCGCACGAAATTGATGTGGTTGTTGCCCATTTCGCGCAGGAACACCGCATCCTTCAAGATAGCGCGGAGATCCGCCTTCTCCTTTGTCGGCTTCGGCATGCGCGCGAAGGCCGAGAATTCGTCGACCATGCGGCCGATATCTTCGACCTGTCGGACAATGGTATCCGTGCACTGGTCGAAGACAGTCTTGTCGTCCTGGTTGATCTGCTTGCCGTAGCGGCGCTTTAGGCGCTCCGCCGACAGCTGGATCGGTGTCAGCGGGTTCTTGATCTCATGCGCGATGCGGCGCGCGACATCCGCCCAGGCGGTCGAACGCTGGGCGATCACGAGGTCGGTGATGTCGTCGATGGTGATGACGTAAGACTCGTTGGCCTCGCCGCCCTCTTCGCGCGTCACCTGAACGTTCAGCGTGCGTTCGGTACCACCGCGCATGACGTTGATCTGCTTGCGGTAATCGTTGCGGTGACGACCTTCCGCCTCGACCAGAACCTCTTCGATCTCCGGCGCGACGGTCCTCAGGTCCGCGCCGAGAAGCTCTGGCGCCGCCTTCTTCAGAAAGTCTTCGGAGGACGCGTTCGCGATGGTGATCTGCCGATCCCGACCGACGCCGATGACAGCAGCAGTCACGCCCGAAAGCACGGCCTCGATGAAGCGGCGGCGATGATCGACCTCGTCCTTGGCCTCGAGGATCTGCTCCTGCTGGCTGCGGATCTCGGAGACCATCTTGTTGAACGTGCGCGACAGATTACCGACATCGCCGTCAACGGCGCGCACCGGTACGACGACGTCGAGATTGCCCGAGGCGACACTGTCGGCCGCACCGATCAGCTGTCGGATCGGCCGGACGATGCGGTCGGCGACGGCAATCGCGGTCCAGATCGCGGCAAGCAGTACGATGAGCGCAAAGCCGATATAGAGCACGCCGAAAGCGATCTGAGTAAAGGTTCGCCCCGCCTCCAGCATCTTGTACTCGGCCGTGTTCTCCTCCATCAGCCGGAGCGAACGCATCACCTCGGGATCCACGTTGCGCACCGTGTAGAGAAAGGTGCCGGGAATGTCGTCGAGCGGAATGACAGCGCCGACAAGGTTGGTGACCCCGGGCGGGATCAGCGTCGGCTGGCCGGACACGGAACTTTTCAACGCGTCCGGAGGAATGGCTGGCAACGGCCTGTCCGTCGAGATGTTGGCCTGAACGATGGCGCTGCCGTCGGCCCGAACGAGGAAAGCGCCAAGCATCCCGCGCCCGCGCGCCTGACGGGTCATCAGCTCCGTGAAACCGGTGCGATCGAGGCTGTAGAGCTGTCGGTTGCGCTCAAGGTCGTTGGCCATCGACACGGTCTGGCCCTGAAGATAGCTGGCATTCTCGAGCACATAGGCCTGCGCCACGTTGATCGAGGAGCGCACGATCGCCTGCGTTCGCAGCGAAAACCAGCGGTCGAGGCCGACGTCGAGCGTGATACTGGCAAAGATTGCCACAAGGACCGCAGGCGTGATCGCCACGATCGAAAACAACGCGACAATGCGCACATGCAGCCGAGCAGCCGCACGTCCCTTGCTGCGGGCACGCAGCAAGCGCAGGATTTCGCGTGCGATGAGATAGATGAGGCCGACGACGAAGAGGCTGTTGATGGCGGCGCAGGCAATGACGACGTTGCGCTCAAGCTTGATCGGCGTCAGCCCGAGAAGGACGAGCAGCGAGACAGTCGCGCAGATCAGGGCGCCGGTCGCCAGCATCAAGCCCGGCAGAGCAAAGGACGCGCGCCGATCCTGCGCCGCTAGTCCCTCATCTGTGCCCAGCGGCAAGGCCATTGCATCCACCATGAAAAGCGTTCCCCCAACCGGCGCCAGCCGGCGACGGCATCACTTGCTTGCATTCTCTGGCCAAAGGTTGACCTCACCACCCAAATGGGCCGTCGCGTTCTTGCCCCCGGACCAGATCGATCGGGTCAAATCGATTGAAGGGGACGGCAACGACGCATGATTCGCCAGCCATCACACGTTCAAGCAACGCATTGTGGCGAAAATGCAACGGTGGCTGGGACCAAGTCAAGCGCTGCGTGAGCTGCGGTAGACCGAAACGCCCAGTTCACGGATCTTCTTGCGCAACGTATTGCGGTTGAGACCGAGCAGATCGGCCGCCTTGATCTGGTTACCGCGGGTTGCGGTGAGCGCGGCAAGAATGAGCGGATACTCCATTTCCGCAAGCACCCGGTCGTAGAGGCCGGCCGGAGGCAAGGCCTCGCCGAAGCTTGCGAAATACTGCCGCATGTTCTCTTCGACGGCCTGAGAAATCGTGAGCGCGCCCTGGCGGGCCGCAGCCTTCTCGATCGGACTGTCCGGTATCTCGGAACGAAGTTCGTTTTCGATGATTTCGCGGGTGATAACGTCCTGTGGATAAAGTGCCGTCAGCCGCCTCACAAGGTTTTCCAGCTCGCGCACGTTGCCCGGCCAGGGATGCGCCTTCATCAGTTCCAGCGCCTCATGGTCGAAGCGCTTGACGTCAAGCCCTTCCTTTTCGGCCTGCTGGACGAAATGGCGCACCAGATCCGGAATGTCTTCCGCGCGGTCACGCAGCGGCGGCAGGCGCAGCGGCACGACGTTCAGGCGGTAGTAGAGGTCTTCGCGAAACAGACCCTGATTGATCGACTGCTTGAGGTCCTTGTTGGTCGCTGCCACGATGCGCACGTCAGAGCGGATCGGCGTACGCCCGCCGACCGTCGTATATTCCCCCTGCTGCAGCACGCGAAGAAGACGCGTCTGCGCGTCCATCGGCATATCGCCGATTTCATCGAGGAAAAGCGTGCCGCCCTCGGCCTGCTCGAAGCGCCCGGTAGACCGCATCTGCGCGCCGGTAAAGGCCCCCTTCTCGTGACCGAAGAGTTCCGATTCGATCAGGTCGCGCGGGATCGCCGCCATGTTGATCGCGACAAACGGTCCGTTCCGGCGCTTGCCATAGTCGTGCAGGGCGCGCGCCACGAGCTCCTTGCCGGTGCCGGATTCGCCGGTGATCATCAGCGTCAGATCCGTCTGCATCAGGCGCGCCAGCACCCGGTAGATTTCCTGCATTGCCGCCGAGCGGCCGACGAGCGGCATGCCGTCCTGCGTGTCATCGTCCAATTTTGCCGGCCGACGCTTGGGCTCAGCCAGCGCGCGACCGATGATGCCGATCAGTTCCGTCAGGTCGAAAGGCTTCGGCAGGTAGTCGTAAGCGCCCTTCTCCGACGCCTTGATGGCGGTCATGAAGGTGTTCTGGGCACTCATGACCAGTACCGGCAGATCGGGCCGGGCCTTCTTGATGCGCGGCAGCAGATCGAAGGCGTTCTCGTCGGGCATCACCACGTCGGTCACGACGAGGTCGCCGTCGCCTGCGGCGATCCAACGCCACAGCGTCGCAGCATTCGAGGTGATGCGGACATCGTAGCCGGCGCGGCTCAGCGCTTGATTGAGCACGGTGCGAATGGCGGCGTCGTCATCCGCGACGAGGATCGTGGCACCCGTCATGCAAGGTTTCCTTTTGTCATCGGCATATCATCTTCGTCCGCTGCCTGCCCCTTGGATGCCGGCATCAGGACGCGGAAGGTGGTGCGGTTCTGCTGGCTGTCACACTCGACAATGCCGCCATGGCCGCCGATGATCTTGGCGACCAATGCGAGACCCAGGCCAGAACCGTTGGTCTTGGTGGTGATGAAAGGATCGAAAAGAAGCGGCAGCAGGTCGGACGGCACGCCCGGGCCGTTGTCATGCACGCAGAACTCCAGAGGCAGCGAGATCTTTTCGCGTGTGCCGGCGACAGAAAGCCGGATGCCCGGCCGATAGGCCGTCGTCAAGATGATCTCGCCGTCGCCACGTTCGCCAATCGCTTCGGCCGCGTTCTTGATGAGGTTCAGGAACACCTGAACCAGCTGATCGCGGTTGGCATAAACCGGCGGCAAGGATGGATCGTAGTTCTCCGAAAACTTGATGTGGCGGGCAAAACCGGCTTTCGCAATCGCCTTTACATGGTCGAGCACCGAATGGATGTTGAGCGGCACCCGGTCCACCGGGCGCTCGTCGGAAAACACTTCCATGCGATCGACCAGCGAAACGATGCGATCGGTCTCGTCGCAGATCAGCCGTGTCAGCGCCCGATCCTCATCGTTTACCGAGGTTTCCAGAAGCTGCGCGGCGCCGCGAATGCCCGAAAGCGGGTTTTTGATTTCATGCGCCAGCATGGAGGCGAGCCCGGTCACCGAACGGGCAGCGCCGCGATGGGTCAACTGCCGGTCGATCTTGTCGGCCATCGAGCGCTCCTGGAACACGACGACCACCGATCCCGGCTCGGAAAGCACGGGTGCGACATAGAGATCGACGAGCTTGTCGGCGCCGAGACGCGGCGAACTGAGGTCGACACGATACTCGTTGACCGGCGCCTTGCGGTCGCGAACCTGCTCGATCAGCGTCAGCAGCGGGCTACCGAAGGGGATGAACGCGCTGATGTTGTGGCGTGCCAGGTGGCTGGCGCTGGCGCCAAAAAACGATTCGGCCTCCCAATTGGCAAAGGCCACGAGGCCGTCCGCGTCGACCAGGATCACCGGGTTTTGAATGGCGTTCAGAACCGCCATCGACAGACCATTGGCGGGCGGATTGGAAGTGATCGGCTTTTCGGTCATGCAGCGAGCCCTTCGGCGGTCGCCACACCCTGCGTCTTTGCCGTCGTCGCTTCGAGCATGGCGGCGCGTGCCCTCTCGCTTACGAAACGCGGATCGGCCGATGTCAGGATCGCCGCCTTGTCCGCGCCAATCATGCCGGGCGCAAAACGGTCCAGATACCAGGCGACGTGCTTGCGAGCATGCCGCAAACCGACTTCGACGCCGTAGAATTCGAGCATCATCTCATAGTGCTCCGAGAAGATATCGGCGATCTCCGCCTGCTGTGGGTGTTCGACGGCGCCGGCGAGAAAGCCGATATGCCAAGGACGGCCTTGCGAGGAGCGCCCCGCCATGACCGCGTCGGCGCCGGAACGACGCAGAATGTCCTCGGCGTCAGCAACCGTTTCGACATCGCCATTGGCGACCAGCGGCACGGAGATGACATCGCGCACCCCGCGGATCGCGTCCCAATCCGCCTTGCCATTGTAAAACTGCATGCGCGTGCGACCATGCACGGTGATCGCCTTGACGCCGGCCTCCTCGGCACGCTTGGCAATCAGCGGCGCGTTGATCGAGTTCTCGTCCCAGCCGAGCCGCATCTTCAGCGTCACCGGTACTTCGACGGCATTGACGGTCGCCTCGACCAGAGAAAGCGCGTGATCGGGATCACGCATCAGCGCCGAGCCGGAATAGCCGCCCGTGACTTTCTTGGCCGGGCAACCCATGTTGATGTCGATGATATCGGCACCGTTGTCGGCGGCGATCTTCGCAGCCTCCGCCATCCAGTGGGCCTCCCGGCCGGCAAGCTGGACGATGTGCGGCTTGATGCCGGAGTTCTTCAACCGCGCCCAGGATTCCTGGGCGTTGCCCACCAGCTCACGGCTCGCGACCATTTCCGTCACGACAAAACCGGCGCCGAAGCGCCAGGCAAGCCGCCGGAACGGCAGATCGGTGACGCCGGACATCGGCGCAAGCGCCACCCGATTGCGAATTTCAATGGCCCCGATACGAAGCGGAGACGAGAGAGCCGGAATTGGCAAATGCATATCTTTCAGGCACATGTTGTTCCTGCACTATTTTTAGACATTGTTCTCAAGCTTGCCAAGCGATTTCGGCGCCTTACGCAAATTTCCCGACTTACGGCGCCGCGCGTCTCCCAAGACGCATGAAGGTCACTGTAAGAAGCCAGACCCGCCGCATAACTTGCCCTTGGATCGATTCCGACCTCAGGCGTTATGCAGCCGCTGGCAAAGCACGACCCTTCGCGGTACATCACGGCGAAGATCGGCGAATGCGGGACCTCATACAGAAAATGCAGCCTCAAGAACAGCTCAAGTGCGGCGTGGTGATTGTTGCGGCGGGGCGCGGCGAGCGCGCCGGCCAGTCCGCCGAAGGCCCGAAGCAGTATCGAACCATCGGCGACCGGCCCGTTATCGCCCATACGCTTGACACTTTCGCGACATGGCTGGGCGCAGGCCCGATCGTCGTCGTTATCCATCCCGACGACGAGGACCTGTTCGAAGCCGCACGCAAGCGCTCATCGGCAAGCGGCGTCATCGTCGTCCATGGCGGGGCGACCCGGCAGATATCGGTGCTCGCCGGCCTTGAAGCCCTTGCGAGAACCGGCTCACGTTACGTGATGATCCAGGACGCGGTGCGCCCGTTCGCCGATCACGCATTGCTCTCGCGCTGCGCGGCCGCGCTTGGCGGCGACGTCAAGGCAGTCTTGCCGGCGGTCGCCGTCGCCGACACATTGAAACGAGCCGGCAAGGACGGCATTGTCCTGGAAACCGTACCGCGTGACGGGCTCTACGGCGCGCAGACGCCGCAGACCTTCGAGCTCGCCGCCATCCTCTCTGCCCACAGGGCTGCGGCAACAAGCGGGCGCACCGATTTTACCGACGACGCGTCGATCGCCGAATGGGCAGGCCACAAGGTGGTGCTGGTCGAAGGCACGGTCGACAATGTCAAACTGACGCTCAAAAGGGATATCGCCATGGCCGACGAGAAACTCAACCGGGGCGCCCTGCCCGACGTACGCACCGGCAATGGCTACGACGTGCACCAGCTGGTCGAGGGCGACGGCGTGACGCTTTGCGGCGTCTTCATCCCGCACACGAAAAAGCTCTCTGGCCACTCCGATGCCGACGTCGCATTGCACGCGCTCACCGACGCGCTGCTTGCCACCTGCGGCGCCGGCGACATCGGCGACCATTTCCCCCCGTCCGACCCTCAGTGGAAGGGCGCGCCATCGCGCATCTTCCTCGAGCATGCCGCACGTATCGTGCGCGAACGTGGCGGCATCATCACCAATGCCGACGTCTCGCTGATTGCCGAGGCGCCCAAGGTGGGCCCGCATCGCCTGACCATGCGCGAGAACCTTGCGGACATGCTGCAAATCTCGCTCGACCGCTGCTCGGTGAAGGCAACGACCAACGAACGGCTCGGCTTCGTCGGCCGCGACGAAGGCATTGCCGCCATCGCCACCGCCACCGTCGTCTACGGGAACCTCGGCTGATGTGGCCCGCCGATATCGAAGTCCAGGCCGGCCAGATCATCGCGCATTTCACCGCCAACAGCTTCAAGATCGCAACAGCTGAATCCTGCACCGGCGGGCTGATCGCCGGAGCGCTCACCGAAATTTCCGGCTCGTCCGCCGTCGTCGATCGGGGCTTCGTTACCTATTCCAACGAAGCCAAGGTCGCGATGCTCGGCGTCGAGACAGCGACGCTTACCGCCCACGGCGCAGTCTCGCGAGAGACGGCAATCGAGATGGCAAAGGGAGCGGTCGAACACTCGGCAGCGGATTTTGCGGTGGCCGTCACCGGCATTGCCGGGCCAAGTGGCGGTTCAATTGAAAAGCCTGTTGGATTGGTACATGTCGCCGCCGCCGCGCGAAACGGCGCAACCCTTCATCGCGAGATGCGTTACGGCGAGATCGGTCGCAGCAACATCAGGCTTGCGACGGTGCGCACCGCACTCGATATGCTGATGCAGATCGCTCAGGCAGAATAGATGCTGTCGGCGCGCTTTTCGAATGCGTCGGAAAACATGCGGAAAGCGCGGTCAAACATCGAGCCCATCAGCGCACCGAGAATGCGGCTCTTGAACTCGTAATCGATGTCGAAGTGCACGATCGACTGGCCCTCGCCAGAAGGTTCGAAACGCCAGCGGTTGTCGAGATACTTGAACGGTCCGTCGATGTATTTGACGTCGATCGTCCGCTCCGCCTTGTTCAGGAGCACTTGCGTGGTGAAGGTCTCGCGGATCGCCTTGTAGCCGACAGTCATGTCGGCAAGCAGCAGCACCTTGCCGTCCCGCTCCTTGCGCGAACGCACCGTCAGTGCCTCGCAGAGCGGCAGGAACTGCGGGTAATGTTCGACGTCGGCGACGAGATCGAACATCTGGTCTGCGGTATGCTTGACGACATGGTTGGTTTCGAAGTGCGGCATAAAGGGCAGTTAAGCGGGGAGCCCGAGAAGATCAAGGAGCCTCTGCATCTGGCGCCGCGATTTCAACTGTAGAACCGGCACATTCGGGCCGTGCTCCGCAAGACCTGCGACGATACGCGGCGAGAACTTCTGCTCGAAGGTCCAGATGAACTCGAGAAACTGCCACTCGACCTTCTCGATACAGCCCGGCGCCATCTCCGGACGGGTGCGCCCGTAGTGCTTCAGCCAGCGGGTAACGACACCCCACACGCACAGAAGGCGCGGCATGCGCACCCAGATCACCATGTCGCTTCTGGGCACGCGGATATTGAACGTGGATGGGCCTGTGCCGTCCATGACCCAGCGTTCCTCGGCCACGCGCTCGACGATGCGCTGCAGTTGCTCTGCCCGGTCACGCTGCACCCAACCGGGCAGCCACAGGATATCGCGGTCGATCGAGATATAGGTCAGCTGGAACTGCCGGGCCAGCTTCTGCGAAAGCGTCGACTTGCCGCCGCCGGAGCAGCCGACAACGAGGATGCGCCTGGCATTGCGAATGTGATCGACGGCGGCTGCATCGTCGACATAGTTGACGATTGCAGGTTTTGACGGCGGCTCCATGGGAACTCCCGGGACGTTCGGGAAGAAAGATCTAAAACGCGAAACTCCGGCGTCAAGCCGGAGTTTCCAGTATTTCAAAATGCTTGGTCTTTACCCAGCTGCAACCGCCAGCTTCTTTTCACGGGCTGCGCGCAGGCGGGCAAAGTCGTCGCCGGCATGGTGCGACGAGCGCGTCAGCGGGCTCGACGAGACCATCAGGAAGCCCTTGGTGTAGGCTACAGTTTCGTAGGACTTGAACTCGTCCGGCGTCACGAACTTCTCGACCTTATGGTGCTTGCGGGTCGGCTGCAGGTACTGGCCGATCGTCAGGAAGTCAACGTCGGCGGTTCTAAGGTCATCCATCAGCTGCAGCACTTCATTGCGCTCTTCGCCGAGGCCGACCATGATGCCGGACTTGGTGAACATCGTCGGGTCCAGTTCCTTCACCCGCTGCAGCAGGCGGACGGAGTGGAAGTAGCGCGCGCCGGGGCGAACCGTCAGATAGTTGCCGGGCACCGTTTCCATGTTGTGGTTGAAGACGTCGGGCTTGGCGGCGACGACGCGTTCGAGCGCCCCCGGCTTCTTCAGGAAGTCCGGCGTGAGGATCTCAATCGTGGTCGTCGGCGACGCCTCGCGGATTGCCCAGATCACCTTTTCGAAGTGCTCGGCGCCACCGTCAGCCAGATCGTCGCGGTCGACCGAGGTGATGACGACGTGGGAAAGGCCCATCTGCTTGACGGCCTTGGCGATGTTGGCCGGCTCTTCCATGTCGAGCGCGTTCGGCTTGCCGGTCGCGACGTTGCAGAAAGCGCAGGCGCGGGTACAGATCTCGCCCATGATCATGAAGGTCGCGTGCTTCTTGTCCCAGCATTCGCCGATGTTCGGGCAGCCGGCTTCTTCACACACGGTCACGAGCTTGTGCGAGCGTACGAGCTCGCGCGTCTCCTGGTAGCCCTTGGACATCGGCGCCTTGACGCGGATCCACTCCGGCTTGCGCAGCACTTCCGTATCGGGCTTGTGGGCCTTTTCCGGGTGGCGGACGCGTTGCGCCCGGTCAGAGACGGCATCGAACACCGTTACCATACTGTCTTCCTCGTCGCGGCGGGGCCGGCATCAGACCGGTCGACCCATTTTCGCTCTATATAGACGGCCCGACTGGAAATGTCAGGCCATCTATTGTCGACGCCCAACGGAAGCGCAGCTGGCCCGTCCGGCTATCGTTTGACGGCGCGACCAACGGCAATCAGCAGGCAGGCGCCGATAAAGCCGATGACCAGGTAAGCGACCCAACCGGCAAAAACCATGCCGAAGGCCGCCAGGATGAAGTTCAGCACCACCGCGCCGATGATGCCGAGCAGTATGTTCATGAACAGGCCCATATCGCTGTTCATGAACCTCTCCGCGAGCCACCCGGCCAAACCGCCGATGATGATCGCAGCCAGAATACCGACGCCGTTCACGCTCATATTGATCTCCATGCATTGAAAACGAGGCCGTTATCAATGCCGAAAGGGCGTGAAAAGTTCCGGCGCCACACGCCTTACGCGTTGAGCGCGCGGCCGTAGGCGTCGAGCACGCTTTCCTTCATCGTCTCCGAGATCGTTGGATGCGGGAAGATGGTGTGCATCAGGTCTTCCTCGGTCGTCTCGAGGTTCATGGCGACGACAAAACCCTGGATCAGTTCGGTGACTTCGGCGCCGACCATGTGGGCGCCCAAGAGTTCGCCGGTCTTCTTGTCGAAGATCGTCTTGACCATGCCCTGGTCCTCTCCGAGCGCGATCGCCTTGCCGTTGGCAACGAAGGGGAAGCGGCCGACACGGATGTCGCGGCCGAGTTCCTTGGCCTTGGCTTCGGTGAGGCCGACGGAAGCGACCTGCGGGTGGCAATAGGTGCAGCCCGGAATCTTCAGCTTGTCCATCGGGTGGACGTTCGGCAGGCCCGCGATCTTTTCGACGCAGATGACGGCCTCATGCTCGGCCTTGTGGGCGAGCATCGGCGGGCCGGCAACGTCGCCGATCGCGTAGACGCCGGGAACATTGGTCTTGCCATAGCCGTCGATGACGATGCAGCCGCGGTCGGTCTTGATGCCGAGCGTTTCGAGACCAAGGTTCTCGATGTTGCCCTGGACGCCGACGGCCGAGATCATCCGGTCGGCGGTGATCTTCTCGACCTTGCCGTCCTTCATCTCGACATGGGCGGTGATCGAGTTGGCGGCCTTCTCGACCTTCGTCACCTTGGCCTGGAGATGGATCTTCATGCCCTGCTTTTCGAACTGCTTCTTGGCGATGTTCGAGATCTCTGCATCTTCCACCGGCATGACGTTGGGCATGACTTCGACAACCGTCACGTCGACGCCCATGGTGCGGTAGAAGGAGGCGAACTCGATGCCGATCGCGCCCGAGCCCATGACCAGCAGCGACGTCGGCATTTCCTCAGGCTTCATCGCCTCGAAATAGGTCCAGATCAGCTTGCCATCGGGCTCGATGCCCGGCAGCGCGCGCGGACGGGCGCCGGTGGCGATGATGATGTGCTTGGCGGTGTATGTGCCCTCGCCCTTGGTGTTCTTTGGCAGCGGCGCCTGCGGTTGGACGACCGGCTTCGTAGACTTGCCGACGACGATTTCGCCGGGCTTCGTCAGCTTGGCTTCGCCCCAGATCACATCGACCTTGTTCTTCTTCATCAGGAAGCCGACGCCGCCGTTCATGCGCTCGGCGATCCCACGCGAACGGGCGACGATTGCCTTGAGGTCCGGCGTCACCGTGCCTTCGATCTTGATGCCGTAGGCGGCCGGGTGCTGGGCATAGTGCAGAACTTCAGCGGAGCGAAGCAGCGCCTTGGTCGGGATGCAGCCCCAGTTGGAGCAGATGCCGGCCAGATGCTCGCGCTCGACAACCGCGGTCTTGAGACCCAGCTGCGCTGCACGAATGGCGGCGATATAGCCCCCCGGACCCGAACCGATGACGATGACGTCGTAATTCTCAGCCATGTGTTTCCTGCCTTTGTCTCAAGCGACCTTGCGGGTGAGAAGCACCCAGTCGTGTTTCTTGCTTTCTTCAAACAGCGGAACCGCTTCGACGCGCGCTGCCTCGTCGAAACCGTTTGCCCTGTATAGCGCCTGTGCCTTGTCGTTATGGCTTTCGGTGATCAGGCTCACCGGCGCCGATCCGGCGCGCTTGAATTCCCTTGCCAGCAGCGCGCTCCCGATCCCGCGGCCGCGCTGATGGCGATAGACGCCGAGGCTTTCTATGAACCAGTGACCGGCGATCTGCTTTTGCAGCGCCAGCAAGGGTTCGAGAACCGGATGCCCAACGACGGCCTCATGCAACTCCGCGCTGATCGAATAACCGACCGAAAGCCCGGCGAGTTCGTCATCGACCTCGGCAACCAGCGCATCTCGCCAGTTCCCCGGCCCCGGCTCTTCGCGCAGCTTGTTGCGGCCACGTTCGAACGCGGTGTCGGTCACCCCATGCTGGACGGCGCCATACCAGAGCCAGGAAGCAAACCCGTGTGCTGCGATATCGACGAGAATGGCGAGCTCCGCCGCCTCACGTCTCTCCGCCGGACGAATGGTAACGCCGTCGGCCATTGTCAGACCCCGAGCATCATCCGCACGACCGGCTCCAGCCCCCGGCCGATCGCACGCGTATTTTCCGCATCGAGATGAACGCCATCGAGTGGCGTGGTCACCGCCACCGATCCGGCATCGAAGAAGCCGCAATCGAGTTCGTCGGCGAGATCGCGATAGAGCGGCGCCAGCATCGCAGACTGCTCGATACCGCCGGCAAACATCGCCGCGAACGCGGCGTTGGCGGTTTCACAAAGCTGTGGCGGCGCGACGATCAGGATTTCGGGACCGTCCTCAGTTTGGACCGGCCAGTCATGCCGGCGCACCAGATTGACCAGGCGGTCGATCCCCTGCACGGCACCGAAAGCGGTTCCGTGGATCACCGGCTTCATGTCGTTGGCGCCGAGAAGAATAATGACGAGATCGAGCGGGGCGTGGCTGTGCAGCACCGTCGGCAGCACCTTCGCGCCGTTGCGGTCGCAATCGGCAAGGTGATCGTCATAGGCGGTCGTACGACCGTTCAACCCTTCGGCGATAACCTGGACGTCTGCGCCCAGCGCCTTCTGCAGCACACTTGGCCAGCGATCGGCAAGCGCATGTCGGCCGCCATCCGTGGCATCGTAGCCCCAGGTCAAACTGTCGCCGTAGCAGAGAACTGTTTTCATCGTCCGGGCCCGCCTTCGACTGCGCGACAAGGAATGGACCGGCCCGAAGGCCGATCCTTATCCAACTCAGACCAGCATGCCCATCGGGTTTTCGATGTAGCGCTTGAAGGCCCCGAGCAACTCGGCGCCGAGCGCGCCATCGACGCAGCGATGGTCGGTCGAAAGCGTGACGGTCATGACATTGGCGATGACCATCTGCTTGTTCTTGACGACGACGCGCTCCTCGCCGGCACCGACCGCGAGGATCGTGGCGTGCGGCGGGTTGACGACGGCGGCGAAGTTCTTGACGCCCATCATGCCCATGTTGGAGACCGCCGTTGTCCCGCCCTGGTATTCCTCGGGCTTCAGCTTGCGGTCCTTGGCGCGCTTGCCGAGATCCTTCATCTCGTTGGAGATGGCAGACAGGCTCTTCAGCTCCGCCTGGCGGACGATCGGAGTGATCAGGCCACCCGGGATCGACACGGCTACACCGACATCGGCGTGCTTGTGCTTGACCATGTTGCTGTCGGTCCACGAGACGTTGGCGTCCGGAACGTCGCGCAACGCCAGTGCCAGAGCCTTGATCACCATGTCGTTGACCGAGAGCTTGTAGACCGGCTTGCCGTCCTTTTCGGGCGACGCGGCGTTGAGCTGGGCACGCAGCGCCAGGAGCGCGTCGAGCTCGCAGTCGACCGACACGTAGAAGTGCGGGATCGTTTGCTTGGATTCGACGAGACGCTTGGCAATCGTCTTGCGCATGCCGTCATGCGGCACGAGCTCGTAGGAGCCCGGCTCGAACAGCTTGAGAACGGCGTCTTCCGACATGCCCTTGGCAAGCGGGGCGGCCGCAGGTGCGGCGGCGCCGGCAGCAGCAGCTGCAGCGGGCTTCGCCCCACCACCGGCAACGGCGGTTTCGACGTCCTTCTTGACGACGCGGCCGTGCGGACCGGTGCCGGCAATTGCCGACAGGTCGATGCCGGCGTCCTTGGCGAGACGACGGGCGAGCGGCGAAGAAAAGACGCGTGCGCCACCTTCGGCCTTGGCAGGCTGTGCAGCGGGAGCTGCGGCAGCCGGTGCCGGAGCGGCAGCCGGAGCGCTCGGCGCTGCCGGTGCAGGCGCTTCTGCCTTGGCGGCCGGAGCCGGTGCAGCTGCGCCATTGCCGCCCTTGGCGGCTGCGGCGACATCTTCACCGTCGGCGGCAAGAACCGCGATCAGCGCGTTGACCTTGACGCCTTCGGTGCCGGCAGGAACGACGAGCTTGGCAACGGTGCCTTCGTCGACGGCCTCGACTTCCATCGTCGCCTTGTCGGTCTCGATCTCGGCAATCACGTCGCCGGACTTGACCTTATCGCCTTCCTTGACCAGCCACTTGGCCAGATTGCCTTCTTCCATCGTCGGGGAGAGGGCAGGCATTGTGATGTTGATAGGCATCGAAGGGCCCTCCCCTTATTTGTAGCAAACGGCTTTCACCGCATCGACGACTTCGGCGACGTTCGGAAGCGCGAGCTTCTCGAGGTTCGCGGCGTAAGGCATCGGCACGTCCTTGCCGGCGATCGTCAGGATCGGGGCGTCAAGGTAGTCGAATGCCTGCTGCATGACGCGGGTGGCGATTTCGGTGCCAACCGACGACTGCGGGAAGCCTTCTTCGACGGTGACGAGACGGCCGGTCTTCTTGACCGATTCGATGACCGTCGGCAGGTCCATCGGACGGATGGTGCGAAGGTCGATCAGTTCGACGTCGATGCCTTGCGCTTCGAGCTCGGCAACCGCCTTGACCGCATAGGTCATGCCGATGCCGAAGGAGACGACCGTTGCATCCTTGCCGGCCTTGTGGATGCGGGCCTTGCCGATCGGGAGCACGAAATCGTCAAGCTTCGGCACTTCGAAGGACTGGCCGTAGAGGATTTCGTTTTCAAGGAAGATGACCGGGTTCGGATCGCGGATCGCAGCCTTGAGCAGGCCCTTGGCGTCGGCAGCCGTGTAGGGCATGACGACTTTCAGGCCCGGAACATGGCTATACCAGGCGGCATAGCACTGCGAGTGCTGGGCGGCCACGCGGGCAGCGGCACCGCTCGGGCCGCGGAACACGATCGGGGCACCCATCTGGCCACCGGACATGTAGAGCGTCTTGGCGGCGGAGTTGATGATCTGGTCGATCGCCTGCATGGCGAAGTTGAAGGTCATGAACTCGACGATCGGGCGCAGGCCGGTCATGGCAGCACCGACGCCGACGCCGGCAAAGCCGTGCTCGGTGATCGGGGTGTCGATGACGCGGCGAGCGCCGAATTCCTGCAGCAGCCCTTGGGTGATCTTGTAGGCGCCCTGATATTCGGCGACTTCCTCACCCATGATGAAGACGTCGTCGCTGGCGCGCATTTCTTCGGCCATCGCGTCGCGCAGCGCTTCGCGAACGGTCATCGTCACCATTTCGGTGCCGGCCGGGATGGCCGGGTCGGCAGCGACTTCAACCTTCGGCTGGGCAGCAACCGGTGCCGGTGCGGCGGCAACAGGAGCTTCGACGGCGGCAGCCTTCGGCGCTTCGGCCTTAGGGGCAGCGATGTCGCCAGCACCTTCGCCATCCTGCAGAAGCACGGCGATCGGGGTGTTGACCTTGACGCCTTCGGTGCCGGCGGCAATCAGCAGCTTGCCGATCGTGCCTTCATCGACGGCTTCGACTTCCATCGTCGCCTTGTCGGTCTCGATCTCGGCAATGACGTCACCGGAGGTGACCTTGTCGCCTTCGTTCTTCAGCCATTTCGAGAGCGTGCCTTCCTCCATCGTCGGGGAAAGGGCGGGCATAAGAATTTCTACTGGCATGTTTGTCCCTCCCCGGATCAAAGCAGGAT
>JAESFW010000305.1_pt1 | contig 40160 bp, 37 predicted proteins | sample 9269481 | NCBI WGS metagenome assembly JAESFW01 (sample SAMN14515350, study PRJNA621654) | algae metagenome | isolation source: Lyngbya sp. HA4199-MV5 and co-occurring heterotrophs from soil with... | place: USA: Ahupuaa O Kahana State Park, Hawaii | collected 2009-07-21 | reverse complement strand
CACACGTGCACGGCCATGTTCTCGACGATGCCCAGGATGGGCACGCCCACCTTCTCGAACATCTTGATGCCCTTCTTGGCATCGAGCAGGGCGATGTCCTGCGGCGTGGTGACGATCACCGCGCCCGTCATGGGCACGCGCTGCGACAGCGTGAGCTGGATGTCGCCCGTGCCGGGCGGCATGTCGATGATGAGGTAGTCGAGGTCTTTCCAGTTGGTCTGGCGCAGCAGTTGCTCCAGCGCCTGCGTGGCCATGGGGCCGCGCCAGATCATGGCCTCGTCCTGGTCCACGAGGAAGCCGATGGACATGACCTGCACGCCGTAGTTCTCCAGCGGCTCCATGGTCTTGCCGTCCTCGCTCTCGGGGCGGCGGCTGATGCCCAGCATCATGGGCTGGCTCGGGCCGTAGATGTCGGCGTCGAGCACGCCCACGCTGGCGCCCTCGGCCGCCAGCGCCAGGGCCAGGTTGGCGGCCGTGGTGCTCTTGCCCACGCCCCCCTTGCCCGAGGCCACGGCAATGATGTTCTTCACCTGGGGCAGCAGTTGCACGCCGCGCTGCACGGCGTGGGCCACCACCTTGGTGGTGATGTTCACGGAGACATTGTCCACCCCGGCCACGCCCTTGGCGGCCGCCACCAGGCTGCGGCGCAGCTCGGGCACCAGGCTCTTGGCCGGGTAGCCCAGTTCCACCTCGAAAGCCACGTCGCCGCCGCTGATCTGCACATTGCGCAGCGCACGCGTGCTGACATAGTCCTTGCCCGTGTGCGGGTCTTGTACGCTGGAAAGTGCGGCCAGAAGGCCTTGTTCGGTGACTGCCATGCAAAAACTCCTATGGGGCCGGTAGTCTATCTAAGAGCCTGTTCATAGTCTTTTTGAAGCCGCGCAAGCCCCTTTTCGGGATGGGATGCAAAGCGCGGTGCGCAGTTGATAGCTCGGCTATCAACAAGCGCCGCAACGCCGCAGACCGCCCGAAAAGGCACTTGCCCGAAGGGTTGGGGCGAAATCGGGCGATTGGACGCCCCGGCTGCTTGCATGGGCATGAGCCCATGCGGCGCATCCGAAGCATCCACTCATCCCGATTGCGCCCCAACGCGGCTGCAAAAAGACTATGAACAGGCTCTCGGCCCCGCCCCGCGTAAGTGCGGGACAATGCGCGTTTCCCCCTCTGTTACAGACTCCCGAAAGCCCCCCGTGAAATTCAAGATGGCCGAGAAATCCCTGTTCGCCGTGCTGCTGCGCTCGCCCTGGTGGGTCAGCTTCCTGGTGGTGGGGGTGATTGCACTGGCCGCCGGCGCCCTGCTGCCGCGCGAGTACGCCTACGTAGGCGCCGTGGGCACGCTGCCCATCTTCGTGGTGGGCTGCATTGCGGCCTGGCGCCAGCTCCGGGCCCCGAGCCCCGCCAAGGTCGAGGAAATGCTGGGCGCCGTCAACAGCATGCCCTGGCGCCAGTTTTCCGATGCGCTGGAAGCCGCCTGGGTGCGCGATGGCTGCACGGTGGAAAAACCCAAGTCCGGCCCCGTGGACCTGCGCGTGGCCAAGGGTGGCCAGGCCACCCTGGTCAGCGCCAAGCGCTGGAAGGCCGCCACCCATGGCATCGAGCCCCTGCGCGAACTGCAGGCCGCCATGCAGGCCGAGGGTGCCGCAACCGGCATCTACGTGATGACCCAGGGCCAGCTCTCCGACAACGCCCGCCTATTCGCGCGCGACAACGGCATCACCGTGCTGCAAGGCCCGGGCGTGGCCAACCTGCTCCTGGCCAAGGCCTGACCGAGGCCAGCCGCCATGCGGGTTTCCCCAAGTGGCGGCCGGCTGGCAACGCAGCACACTTGCCCCTGACGCCACAGACTGAACGCACGCGCCGATGCACCCACCCGACAGCACCGCCCCGCCAGCCCCTCCCGCCACGGGCCTGCTGCTGACGGGCGGCGGCGCCCGGGCGGCCTACCAGGTGGGGGTGCTCGAAGCCATTGCCGACCTGCGCCAGGCCTGTGGCGCGGGCGACGAGCCCAACCCCTTTCCCATCATCACCGGCACCTCGGCCGGGGCCATCAACGCCGCAGCGCTGGCCTGCGGGGCCGACAACTTCGACCGGGCCGTGCGCCGCATCGCGCGCGTCTGGCGCGATTTCCATGCGCAGCAGGTATACCGTGCCGACTCGCTGAGCGTGCTGCGCAGCGGCGCGCGCTGGCTCTCGCTGCTGTCGCTGGGCTGGGCCCTGGCGCGCTGGCGCCGCATGCGGCCGCGCTCGCTGCTGGACAACTCGCCGCTCGAAAAGCTGCTGGTGCGGCTGGTGCCGCTGGTGCGCCTGCCGCGCCTGCTGAAAAAGGGGCACATCAAGGCCCTGGCGGTCACGGCATCGAGCTACAGCTCGGGCGAGCATGTGACCTTCTTCGAGACCAATGCCCCGCTGCAGCCCTGGGTGCGCTCGCAGCGCAAGGCGGCACGCGACCGCATCACGCACGAACACCTGCTGGCCTCCTCGGCCATTCCCTTCGTGTTCCCGGCCAAGGCCATCAGCATGGGGGACCACATGGAGTTCTTCGGCGACGGCTCCATGCGCCAGTCGGCGCCCATCGCGCCGGCCATCCACCTGGGGGCCGAACGCATCCTGGTGGTGGGTGCGGGCCGCATGCACGAACCCAAGGGCGACGCCTCGGCCAACCCCACACCGACCTACCCCTCGCTCGCTCAGATCGCCGGGCATGCGCTGTCCAACATCTTCCTCGATGCGCTCTCGGTGGACGTGGAGCGCGTGCAGCGCGTGAACCAGACGCTCTCGCTGATCCCGCCCGAGGTGCGCGCCAAGAGCGCGCTGCGCCCCATCGAACTGCTGGTGATCGCCCCCTCCCAGCGCCTGGACGCCGTGGCCGCGCGCCATGTGGGCAACCTGCCCACGCCCGTGCGCGCCATGCTGGGCGCCCTGGGCGTCACCTCCAACATGGCCGACGTGCGCGGCGCGGCCCTGGCCAGCTACCTGCTGTTCGAGTCGGGCTACACGCGCGAACTCATGGCCCTGGGCCGCGAGGACACGCTGGCCATGCGCGCCGAGGTCTGCAAATTCTTTGGCTGGACCGATACCGGCGCCGAAGTACAGACCCGCCTGCACACGTAAAGTGAACACCCCCTGAGTCGCTTCGCGCCTTCACCCCTCTCTCATATTGCTTCGCAATCCGGGAGGGGGACGCCCCCAGCGCAAGCGCTGAATAGGCCGCCTTCGCGGCGGGGCGGCCCTTGCGCGGGGGCACTGGCCCAAGGCGCGCCAGTTTCATGCGCCGTGGGTACCGCTCAGCGCAATAGACAACAAATGCAAATCGCTATGGTGCCTTGAGCACGTCCTTGGGCAGCCAGCCCAGGCCCTTGGCATGCAGGCTCTGCACATACAGCCGGTCGGCCGTCTCGGTGATGGCCGTGGTCTCGGGGTAGGCGCCCGCCGGGTCCTGCAGGTCGGCCACGACCTGGCCATCGTCCGTGAACGCAATCACATGGCCATAGGGCTTGGGGATGGGCCACAGCATGCGCGGCAGGCGCAGGGTCAGGCTGCGCAGCCAGGGCTTGCCGGCCATGTTGTCGATGGCAGCGCCGCGCGGCTTGGCAAAACCCAGCCAGATGCGGCCGTCCTGCCCGCGCATGAGGTTGTCGGGGTAGCCGGGAAGGTTGTCGAATAGTACCCGCGCCTGCGAGCCCGGAGGGGTACCGCCGATGTCCAGCCCGTTCGCGTCCACCGCGATCTTCCACACCCGGTACTTGCCCGTCTCGTTGACGAACAGGCTCTTTTCGTCCTGGCTCAGCGCCACGCCGTTGGCAAAGCTGATGCCCCGGGCCACCACGCGCGTGGTGCGCGTCGCGGGGTCGTACTCGAGCACGCGGCCGGTGCTGGCCTGTTCCAGGATGTCGAGCACGCTGGCCTCGAAGGTACCGCCCCAGTCCTTGGGGGCGAAGCGGGTGGAGGCATCGCTCAGGTACATCTTGCCGCTTTTCGCCACCACCACGCCATCGGCGTAGCGGATGGGGTCGCCCGCGGCCACCTGGTCGGTGAGCAGGCTGACCTTGCCATCGGGGGCGATGGACAGCAGGCCCTTGACCGCATCGGCCGCGATCAGATGGCCCGCCGCGTCGAAATCGAAGCCCAGCACGCGCCCGCCGGTGTTGGCGAACACCTGCTGGTCCGAGCCATCGGGGTTCATGCGCAGGATATTGCCGCTCAACACGGCGGCGTAGAGCCTGCCGTCACGGCCCAGGGCAATGTGCTCGGGGCCGACCTCGCCCTTCAGGTCGATCATGCGCAACCCCGCCAGGCGCTGGTTGGGCGCATGCACGCCCTGGTAGCCGGGCGCCGCAGGCGCCGTCCAGGCCACGGGCGCGATGGGCACCGGCCACCAGGCCAGGTAGGCCGCCCCCGCCAGCACCACGATCCCCAATGCCCCTCCCAGCCTGCCCCAGCGCATCTTGGCCATGCCCGTCTCCCCCGTTGTTCTTGAGCCTGGCATTGTGGCATCAGCCCCCAGCCGGCGGCGGGCCGCTCCAAACGCCTAAAATCATGGGTTCCGCCTGAGAAAGTACGACCCATGACGTCATCCGCACGCAAGCTCTTCGTCACCACCGCCCTGCCGTATGCCAACGGCAACTTCCATATCGGCCACATCATGGAGTACATCCAGGCCGACATCTGGGTGCGGTTCCAGCGCATGCAGGGCAACGCGGTGAACTTCGTGGGCGCCGACGACACGCACGGCGCGCCCATCATGATCGCGGCCGAGAAGGCCGGCAAGACGCCCCAGCAGTTCGTGGCCGACATCGCGGCCGGCCGCAAGCAGTACCTGGACGGCTTTCACATCAGCTTCGACAACTGGCACAGCACCGATGGCCCGGAAAACCACGAGCTGGCACGCCAGATCTACCGCGACCTGCGCGACCGCGCCGACGGCTCGCTGATCGAGACCCGCACCATCGAGCAGTTCTTCGACCCCGAGAAGAACATGTTCCTGCCCGACCGCTTCATCAAGGGCGAATGCCCCAAGTGCCACGCCAAGGACCAGTACGGCGACAACTGCGAGGTCTGCGGCTCCGTCTACGCGCCCACCGACCTGATCAACCCGTTCTCGGCCCTGTCGGGCGTGAAGCCCGAGCTCAAGAGCTCGGAGCACTTCTTCTTCAAGCTCTCGGACCCGCGCTGCGTGGAGTTCCTCGAAAACTGGACGCAGGACGGCAAGCTCCAGCCCGAGGTGGCCAACAAGATCAAGGAGTGGTTCACCATCCGCACCAACCCGGACGGCACGACCAGCGAGGGCCTGGGCGACTGGGACATCTCGCGCGACGCGCCCTACTTCGGCATCGAGATCCCCGATGCACCGGGCAAGTACTTCTACGTCTGGCTCGACGCCCCCGTGGGCTACCTGGCCTCGCTCAAGAACCTGCTGGAAAAGCGCGGCGAGAGCTACGACGCCTACATGGCCGACCCGGCGCTGGAGCAGTACCACTTCATCGGCAAGGACATCGTGACCTTCCACACGCTGTTCTGGCCCGCCATGCTGCACTTTTCCGGCCGCAAGACGCCCGACAACGTGTTCGTGCACGGCTTCCTCACCGTGAACAACGGCGAGAAGATGAGCAAGAGCCGCGGCACCGGGCTCGATCCGCTCAAGTACCTGAGCCTGAACATGAACCCCGAGTGGCTGCGCTACTACCTGGCGGCCAAGCTGTCCAACCGCAACGAGGACATCGACTTCAACGCCGATGACTTCATGGCGCGCGTGAACAGCGACCTGATCGGCAAGTTCGTCAACATCGCCAGCCGCGCGGCGGGCTTCCTGACCAAGCGCTTCGAGGGCAAGCTGACCACGCAGTTCGGCGCCGACGGCACGGCCCTGCTGGCCGAGATCCGCGGCTCGGGCGACGCCCTGGCGCAGATGTACGAGGCACGCGAGTTCGGCAAGGCCACACGCGAGATCATGCTGCTGGCCGACAAGGTGAACGCCTATGTGGACCAGAACAAGCCCTGGGACCTGGCCAAGGATGCGGCCAACAACGAGGCCCTGCACCAGGTGTGCTCGGTGCTGATCAACGCCTTTGCCGTGCTCACGCGCTACCTGGCACCCGTGCTGCCGGGCCTGGCCCGTGCGGTAGAGGCCTTTGTCGGCAGCGACATGCAGCGCTGGGCCGTGGCCGGCGACGTGCAGGCCATCGCCCCCTACCAGCACCTGATGCAGCGCGTGGCACCCGAGCAGCTCGACGCGCTGTTCGAAGCGCCCGCCCAGCCCGTGGCCGCAGCCCCCGAAGTCGCAGCCCCCGGCGGCGAGGAACTCGCGCCCACGATCGGCATTGACGACTTCACCAAGATCGACCTGCGCATCGCGCTGATCGTGAACTGCGAGCCCGTGGAGGGCTCGACCAAGCTGCTGCGCCTCACGCTGGACGTGGGCGAGGGCCGCACGCGCAACGTCTTCAGCGGCATCGCCAGCGCCTACCAGCCGGCCGACCTGATCGGCAAGCACACGGTGATGGTGGCCAACCTGGCACCGCGCAAGATGAAGTTCGGCGTCTCCGAAGGCATGGTGCTGGCTGCCAGCCATGGCGACGAGAAAGCCAACCCCGGCATCTATGTGCTCAACCCCTGGCCCGGTGCCACGCCGGGCATGCGCGTGCGCTGACTTTTACTGGAATCGCAGCGTCTGGGGGCGCTGCTTTGGATCCTTGCGCCGCAAATACCACTCTGCGGCCAGCGCATTGGGCACCCAGCAGAGCCAGGCAATGAAGGGGTAGGACAGCTGCTCGTCGATGCCGGCTGCCATGCTGGCGCCCAGGTAGATGCGCAAGGTGATGGCCGCGGCCGTGAGCGCAAAGCTGCGCAGCATCCAGCGCCGGTGCTCTGTGAAGCGCTGCTGCAGCGCGCGCATCAGGCCCATGCCGGTGGTCACGACCCACGCCAGGCCCAGCGCGAAGAAGCCGGCGGCCGCCACCGCGCCCGTCAGCGCGTTCGCGGCCAGCGGCAGCGACGACAGCCAGGCCACGGCAATCGACAGCACACAGGCACGGCCCACCCAGCGGTGCAGCACCGGATACCGCGCACGCCAGGCCGGCACGAACTGCAGCGGCCCGAGCACCAGCGCCAGCGAGGCGCTGACCGCATGCACGACAAAAGGCCGGGGCGACAGCGCAAGGCTGGGCAGGTCCGACGGCAGGGGCATGCCGGGCAGCGCATAGCGCAGCGAAAAAATGCCGATGGCCAGGGCCAACAATGCCAGCAGGGCCCAGGACCAGGTGAGGACGGGGGTGGAAAAAAGGCGTGTCTTCATCGCAAGAACCTTGAGAGGATGGGAGTCCATCCACTCTAGAAAGCGTGACTCAGGCCCGCATTAGCCCTCACTTAGTGCCGAATGAGCAAGGTGCACCCGCGCCACCAGCCCTGCCGCGCCATCCTCGCGCGCCCGCAGCTCCACCCGCAGGCCATGGCGCAGCGCCGCCGCCCGGGTGATGGCCAGGCCCAGGCCGCTGCCGTCGGCCGCCGCGCCCGGCACGCGGAAGAAGCGGTCGAACACCCGCTCCAGCAACTCGGTCGGTATGCCCGGCCCGGTGTCGAGGATGTCCACCACCGGGCCGCTGGCCAGCACCTGCAGGCGCACCTCGACGCTGCCGCCCTCGGGCGTGTAGCGCAGCGCGTTGTCCAGCAGGTTGTCGAACACGCTGCGCAGGTCGCTGGCCTGGGCCGGCACGACCACCTGCGCGCCACCATCGAAGCCCACCTCGATGCGCCGCTGGTCCGCCAGCGGCATGAGCTGGCCCACGCTCTCGCGCAGCAGGGCCGTGATGTCCACCGGCTCCGCGGGTGCCTGCACCGACGCCGGGGCCTCCTGGCGCGAGAGCCGCAGCAGCTGGCCGATCAGATGCCGTGCCCGGCGCATGCCGGCATCGAGCTGGGCGAACTGCTGCTGCGCCTCGCCCGCGGGCAGCAGGGGCTGCAGGTTCTCCATCTGCAGCGCCATGGCGGCCATGGGGGTGCGCAGTTCGTGCGCGGCATCCTGCACAAAGCGGCGCTGGGCCGCAAAGGCCTCGTCCAGCCGCTCCAGCAGGGCATTGAACGAGCCGACCAGGGGCACGATCTCCTCGGGCACGCGGCCCATGGGGATGGCACCCAGGCTGCGGTCGTTGCGCTGCGCCACCTCGTCGGCCACGGCGCGCAGCGAGCGCGACGCCCGGCCCACCACCCGCCACAGCGTGAACAGCAGCGCGGGCACCAGCAGGGCCAGGGGCACGATGGCGTACAGGGTGCGCACGGCCACCTCTTCCTGCAGGAACTGCTCGCTTTGCAGCACCTGCACGCGGTGCTGCCCGGGGCCGGCCGCTGGCGTGGTGTAGGTGCGCCAGCCCGGCGCCCAGGCATCGCGGGTGCGCAGGCGCTGGTGGCCTGGCGCGGCCTGCAGCGGCACGCCGATGTCCGGGCCGGAGCTGGCGAGCAGACGCCCGTCGGCCGACCACACCTGCACGACGAAGGCGCCCCATTCCACGATGTTGGTGCGGCTGAGCAGGGCCAGGGGCTCGACCGCATCGGCTGCGCCCTCGGCCTGGCCTGCCCGCACCGGAGCGCCGGCCAGGTGGGAGCGCGCGAGGATCTCCATCTGGTACTGCATGAAGGTGTGGATGAGCGCGCTGTAGCTGGCCCAGAAGGCCCCGCCCGCGATCACGGCACCGGCCAGTATCCAGGGGGCCAGCCACAGCAGGATCTGCCCGCGCAGCGAACGGGGGCGCAGCCACCGGGGCCCCGCTTCGGGCACCGGGCCCGTCATGGCGCCGCCACCCGCCAGCCCAGCCCGCGCACATTGCGGATGGCATCGGGCCCGAGCTTGCGGCGCATGCCGTGGATGAGCACGTCCACGGCATTGCTGCTGACCTCTTCGCCCCAGCCGTAGATGCGGTTCTCAAGCTGCTCGCGCGACAGGATGGCCCCAGGCCGCTCCAGCAGCGCGTGCAGCAGCGCGAATTCGCGTGCCGTGAGCACACCGCGCACACCGTCCTGCAGCACCTCGCGCGTGGCCAGGTCCAGTTGCAGGGGCCCGTTGCCCAGCAGGGACTGGGCGGCGCCGCTGCGCCGGCGCACCACGGCGCGCATGCGCGCCAGCAGCTCGCTCATCTCGAAGGGCTTGAGCAGGTAGTCGTCGGCCCCGGTATCGAGCCCGAGCACGCGGTCCTCGACGCCATCGCGCGCCGTGAGCACCACCACCGGCGTGAGGTCACCACGGGCGCGCGCACGGCGCAGCACCTCGGTGCCGTCCAGCCCGGGCAGGCCCAGGTCAAGCAGCACGCAGCTGTAATCGCCGTCGGCCAGGGCGCTGTGGGCCAATGCGCCGTTGCGCACCCAGTCGACCGACCAGCCCGCGCCCTTGAGCGCATGCGACAGGCTGCGCCCGATCATGTCGTCGTCTTCCACCAGCAATGCACGCAACGGGGTCTCCTCGGGAAATGGGGCGACGCAAGCCTAGCGCGGGATTCTTAGCCGCCCGTGAGCAGCGCCATGCCGGGTGGCTAACAGCAGGCTAAGAAAGCCTTCCTACAGTCCACCGGCCCGCCGCGGCAAAGCTACCACCGCGGCGGGCCCCTGTCCACGCAGGCCTGCCCTGCCCCGCATCCCTTTCTTCCTGTGGAAACCGAGACCATGACGCTTCGCCTCCCGCATCCCACCACCCGCACCCTGGCCGCAGTGGCGGCCACCCTGCCCCTGCTGCTGCCCGCCGGCCTGAAGGCGCAGCAGGCTGATTCCTCCAACTGGGGCCTGGGCCTGGCCGTGAGCGCCGAGCGCAAGCCCTACCGCGATTTCGACGACAAGCTGCAGCCGCTGCCCCTGCTCACTTATGAAAACCGCTGGATCAGCATTGCGGGCCCCGGGGTGGATTTCAAGCTGCCCTCAGTGGGACCTGTGGGCCTGCGGCTGCGCTCGCGTTTCGGCTTCGAGGGCTACGAGGCCGAGGATTCGCCCTGGCTCACCGGCATGCATGAGCGCAAGGGCAGCCTCTGGCTGGGCGCGGCCGCCACCTGGGATGCCGGGCCCGTGCAGCTGTCGGCCGAGCTGCTGGGCGATGCCTCGGGCCACAGCAAGGGGCGCCAGTTCACGCTCAAGGCCGAGCGCCGCTTCCAGCAGGGTGCCTGGGACATCACGCCGCGCCTGGCGCTGCAGCAGCAGGACCGCAAGACTGTGGACTACTACTACGGCGTGCAGGCCGGCGAGGCCCGGCCGGGCCGCCCGGCCTACGAGGGCAGCTCGGCCGTGAACCTGCAGGCCGGCGTGCGCGTGGGCTACACCCTGGCGCCACGGCAGTGGGTGTTCGTGGACGTGAGCGCCACGCGCCTGGGCAGCGCCATCAAGGACAGCCCGCTGGTCAACCGATCGAGCCAGCCGGCGGTAATGGCCGGCTACCTGTACCGGTTCTGAGCCCTATTCGGCGCGGATGTTGGCGGCCTTCACCACCTCGCCGTACTTGCGCAGGTCGGCCTCGATCTCGCTGCGGAACTGCGCCGGCGTGTTGCCCGAGGCGACGATGCCCAGCGAGGCCAGGCGCTCCTTGATATCGGGCGACTGCACCACGGCATTCAGTTCGCGCTGCAGGCGCTCGACGATGGCCGTGGGCGTCTTCGCGGGCGCGAGGATGCCGATCCACGAGTTCACCTCGAAGCCCGGCACGCCCGACTCGGCCACTGTAGGCACCGCCGGCAGCGAGGGCAGGCGCTGCGCGGTCGATACAACAATGGCCTGCACCTGGCCGCGCTGGATGAAGGGGTAGGCCCCCGCCACCGCCGTGTACAGCATGGGCAGCGAGCCGCCCACCACGTCGGCCAGGGCCTGGCCGCCGCCCTTGTAGGGCACGTGCACGAACTTGGCGCCCGTGCGAACGCGCAGCAGCTCGCCCGCCAGGTGCGGCGTGCTGCCCGTGCCCGCGCTGCCGTAGGAGACGCCGCCTTCGGTGGCCTTGGAATGCGCGACCAGGGCCGCGAAATCCTTGGCTGGCACCGAGGGGTGGGTGACGATGACCAGCGCCGCGTCACCGATCTTGCTGACCGGGGCGAAGTCCTTGAGTGTATCGAAGGGCACCTTGGCGAACACATGGGGGTTGATGACCATGGTGCCGTCGAAGCCCACCACCAGGGTGTAGCCGTCGGGCGCGGCGGTGGCGCCCATCTGCGTGCCGATGTTGCCCGAGGCGCCGGGCCGGTTGTCCACCACCACCTGCTGGCCCAGGCGGGTGCCCAGGCGCTCGGCCACCACGCGGGCGCCGGTGTCGGTCACGCCGCCGGGTGCAAAGGGCACGATGAGGCGGATGGGCTTGGTCGGGTAGTCCTGGGCCAGTGCGGGCCCAGTCAGCAGGCACAGCGCCGCCAGGCCAGCGGCGGCGCGCCGCGACAGCAGTCGATTGGTCATGTTTTTGTCTCCTGGGGTTTTTGAAACCAGCGTGCCCTGCGCTCTGGTGGCGCGTGGTGTGGGCACGTGGCGTACGGGCCTTATTCGGCGCTGATCCCGCCGCGCTGGGCCACCTGGGCCCACTTGCGGGTCTCGCCTTCGACAAAGCGGCGGAACTCCGCGGGCGGCGTGAGCACGATGCTGGCGCCCTGGTCCTGCATCTGTTTGGTCACGGCCGGGTCGGCCGCGACCTTGCGCAGGTCCTGGTTGATGCGCTCGACCACCGCGTCGGGCAGGCCGGCGGGGCCGAACATGCCGTACCAGTTGAGCGACTGCACGCCGGCCAGGCCCGCCTCCTTGAAGGTCATGGCCTCGGGGAAGATGCCCATGCGCTGCTCGGCGGCCACGCCCACCACGCGCAGCTTGCCCGAGTGGATGTGGGGCAAGGCCGTGAGCACGCTGGTCACGCCGGCCGGCAGGTGGCCGCCGATGATGTCCACCATGATGGGTGCGCCGCCCTTGTAGGGCACGCCCGTGATCTGCAGGTTGCCCGACTGGCGGATCAGCTCGCCGGTCAGGCGCGTCTGGCCTTCCGAGTAGCCCACGGCGACCTCCTTCTCGCGCGCCACCTTGAGCAGGTCGGGCAGCTGCCTGTAGGGGCCATCGGCCGCCACCACCAGCACCATGGGCGAGTTGGCGATGTTGGTCACCGGGGTGAAGGCCTTGGCCGTGTCGTAGGGCAGGCTTTTCATGAGCACGGGGTTGATGGCGTGCGAGCCCACCACCAGCAGCAGGGTGTGGCCGTCGGGCGCGGCCTTGGCCACGTAGCTCGAACCGATCACGCCGTTGGCGCCGGTGCGGTTGTCCACGATCACCGACTGGCCCCAGACCTCGGACAGGCGCTGCGCCATGAGGCGGCCCACGATGTCGGTGCCACCGCCGGCCGAGTACGGCACGACGATGGTCACAGGCTTGCTGGGGTATTTGCGCTCCTGCGCGTGTGCGCCGATGAGCGGGCTGGCGCCAAAGGCCGCGATGGCGGCCAGCGCCGCGCGGCGGTTGGTGCGTAAGAAGGGGGCTTGCATATCCATGCGGTTTGTCTCCAGGTGTAGTTTGAATGGAATGGTGGGTCTCAGGCAGTCATGGCCTCAGCCTCGCGGCGCTTGTCACGCTGGCGCCGCAGCCAGGCAATGGAGCGGCCGCCCAGGGAGCGCTGCAGTTGGTCCTGCGCAAAATCGACGGCGGTGAGCAGGCCATCGAGCGACAGCCCGGTGGCAAAGCCGCTGCGCTCGGCCAGCAGCACCAGGTCCTCGGTCGCGAGGTTGCCGGCCGCGCCGGGCGCGAAGGGGCAGCCGCCGATGCCGCCCACGCTGGCGTCGAAGCGTCGCACGCCGGCCTCCAGCGCGGCCCAGGCGTTGGCCGCGCCCATGCCGCGCGTGTCGTGCAGGTGCACGGCCAGGCGGTCCATGGGCACCACGCCGCGCAGTGCCGCAAAGCGTTCCTTGACCATGCCCGGCGAGGCCGAGCCGATGGTGTCGGCAACCACCACCTCGCCCGCGCCGGCCGCATGCATGCGCGCAGCCAGGCGCAGCACCTCGGCCAGCGGCGTCTCGCCCTCGAAGGGGCAGTCGAAGGCCACCGCCACGTAGGCCCGCGTGCGCAGGCCCAGCGCCTGGGCGGCGGCCAGGGTCTGCTCGCTCACATCGAGCGCCTGTTCCAGGCCCATGTTGATGTTCTTGCGGTTCATGGTCTCGGTGGCGGAGAGCACCACGGCGATCTCCTGCGCACCGGCGGCATGGGCGCGCTCCAGCCCCTTGAGGTTGGGCACCAGCACCGAGGTGCGCAGCTGCGGCCAGCGCGCGGCGATGCGCGGCACCAGTTCGCCCGCGTCGGCCATCTGCGGCACGGCCTTGGGCGAGACGAAGCTCGTGGCCTCCACGCTCTGCACGCCGGCCTCGGCCAGCAGGGCGATGAGCTGCAGCTTGGCCTCGGTGGACAGGTGCACGGCCTGGTTCTGCAGACCGTCGCGCGGGGACACGTCGGTGATGTGGATGCGTTGGCTATCACTCATGCTGCGGGCCTCACGCGATCACGCCGTCTTCGCGCAGGCGTTCCAAGCGCTCGGCCGGGTAGCCTAGCCAACCGCCCAGCACCTCGCTGGTCTGCTCGCCCAGGCGCGGCGGCGGCGTGAAGGCCTTGGGCTGCGCGCCCGAGAGCTTGACCGGGTTGCCCGGCATGCGCATGGCTTCACCGCTGGGCAGGGGCACCGTCACCACCATGTCGCGCGCCAGCACCTGCGGGTCGGCCAGGGCCTGGGCAAAGTTGTTCACCGGGCCGCAGGGGATGCGCGCGGCGCGCAGCAGCTCCAGCCAGTGCTCCGTGGTCTGCTTGCGCAGCTCGGCACCCACCAGTGCATCGATCTCGGCCTTGGCCGCGAAGCGCACGGGCTGCTGGCGGTACTCGGGCTTGCGCAGGGCATCGAGGCCGATGCACTCGACGAAGCGCTCGAAGAAGGCGTCGCCGATGCAGGCGATGATGATGTGGCCGTCGGCCGTGGGGTAGCTGTTGTAGGGCACGTGCACAAAGTGGCCGTTGCCGATGCCCTCGGGCACATGGCCCGACATGAAGTACATGGTGGCCATGTAGTTGAGCAGCGAGATCTGCGCATCCAGCATGGAGATGTCCACATGCTGGCCGCGCCCGGTGTGATCGCGCTCCACCAGCGCGGCCAGCACGCCCACCGCGCCGAACATGCCGCCGCCCAGGTCGCCGATGGGGATGCCGCTGCGCGTGGGGCCGGTGGCCGGCGTGCCCGTGATGGACATGCCGCCGCCCATGGCCTGCACCACCTGGTCGAAGGCCGGGCGCCGGGTCTGCGGCCCGGTCTGGCCGAAGCCCGTGACCGAGCAGGTGACGATGCGCGGGTTGACCTGCGACAGCGCCTTGTGGTCGATGCCCAGGCGCTCGGTCACGCCCACGCTGAAGTTGTCGAACACCACGTCGGCCTGGCGCACCAGGTCCAGGAACACCTCGCGCCCTGCGGGGGACTTGAGGTCCACGCACACGCTCTCCTTGTTGCGGTTGAGCGTGAGGTAGTAGGCGCCCATGCCTTCGCGCGAGTAATCGGGGTCGTTCTCCAGCAGGCGGCGCGTGCCTTCGCCGCTGCCGGGCGGCTCCACCTTGATGGTGCGGGCCCCCAGGTCGGCCAGCAGCATGGTGCCGTAGGGGCCGGACAGCATGTGGGTCAGGTCCAGCACGGTGATGTGTTCGAGTGCCACGTGGTGTGTCTCCTTGGTCGTTGAATACCTCCCCTGTTTGCACGGGGCGTGCCAGCTTGGCGCAACGATGCAAGTGATTGATTTCATTGGAATTTTCAAAATCACCAGGGCAATGAAACGTTTCATGCAACATTTATGAAACAATTTGACGTTTCAGGAGACACGCATGGCACCCTCCCCCTTCACGCCCACCGGCCTGCCGCGCCTGTGCTTCCTGAGCTACCGGCAGATCCGCGAGTTCGCCATGCCGGTGGTGGCCGAGTACGCGGGCCGCGCGCAGATCGAGGTGGTGGACGGCACCTTCGGCGGGGCGCTGGCGATTGCGCAGGACCGGGTGGAGCGCGGCGTGGTGGACGCCTTCGTGAGCGCGGGCTCCAACGCCAGCATCCTGCGTGCGGGGCTGCGCGCGCCGGTGGCCACCATCCAGCTGGGCGGCTTCGACCTGCTGCAGGCGCTGATCAAGGCCCGGCGCATTGCGGGGCGCGTGGGCGTGGTGATGTACGGGCAGACCATCCCCGAGCTCGACGCGGTGAAGGACCTGCTCAACATCGAGATCAGCCAGCACGCCTACCAGACGCCCGACGACGCGCGCCAGCGCTTCGAGGCGCTGCGGCGCGAGGGCTTCACGGTCATCGTCGGCTCCAGCCTGGTGGTGGAGCTGGCCGAGGAGGCGGGCCTGGTGGGCCTGCTGGCCTATTCGCTGGCCAGCATCCGCAAGGGGTTTGACGATGCGCTGGAACTGGCGCGCGTAGCGCGGCTGGAGGCCGGCCGCTACGAGCAGTTGCACAGCGTGCTGCACAACCTGCAGGAGGCCGTGGTCGCCGTGGACCGGCAGGACCGCATCATCGCCGTGAACCCACCCATGCAGCAGTTGCTGGGCGGCCCCGGCCTGCGCGTGCAGGGCCAGGCGCTCGATGCGCTGCAGCCCGCGCTGTCGCTGCGCGCCACGCTGGACAGCGGCCTTGAGGAGCGTGCCGTGGCCCAGCGCTTTGCGCAGCGCGACTGGGTGGCCCACCGCACGCCCATCCGCGAGCATGGCGAGATCGTGGGCGCGGCGCTCACGCTGTACGACGCGGGCACCATCCAGGCCGCCGACACCAGCCTGCGCATGATGCAGCGGCGCCAGCAGCACGCGGCGCGCCACGGCTTCGGCAGCCTGGCCGGCACCAGCCCGGCACTGCAGCGCGCCGTTGCCAGCGCGCGGCGCTTTGCGCGCACCGACCTGGGCGTGCTGGTCACGGGCGAAAGCGGTGTGGGCAAGGAGCTGTTCGCCCAGGCCATGCACAACGACAGCGGCCGCTCGGGCCGGCCCTTCGTGGCGGTGAACTGCGCGTCCTTTCCCGAATCACTGCTCGAGAGCGAGCTCTTCGGCTACGAGGAAGGCGCCTTCACCGGCTCGCGCCGGGGCGGCAAGCGCGGGCTGTTCGAGGCGGCGCACACGGGCACGCTGTTCCTGGACGAGATCGGCGACATGCCGCTGCCGCTGCAGACGCGCCTGCTGCGCGTGCTGCAGGAGCGCGAGATCATGCGCCTGGGCGCCACCGCGCCCATTCCCATCGACGTGCGCGTGATCGCCGCCACGCACCAGCCGCTGGTGGAGCTGATCGCCCAGCATCGCTTTCGCCAGGACCTGTACTACCGCCTGAACACGCTGCGCCTGGCCCTGCCCGCCCTGCGCGAGCGGCGCGAGGACATCGCCGCCATCGCCACGCCGCTGGTGGCACGCTGCCTGGCGCGGCTGGGCTCGCCCCTGGATGCGGCCACCGCGCTGGCGCCGCTGCTGCCGCTGCTCACGGCCTACGGCTGGCCGGGCAATGTGCGCGAACTGGAGAACCTGGCCGAGCGCATCGCCGTGTTTCTGCTGCAGTTCGACCGGGTGGACGCTGTGCGCTATGGCGAGCTGGCGCACGACTGCCCGGAGCTGTTCGCGCAGCCCGGCGCGGCCGCAGGCAGCACGGACCTGCCGCTGGCCGAGCGCGTGGCCCAGGCCATGGAACTGGCCGGCGGGCGCCGGGCCGAGGCCGCGCAGCGCCTGGGCGTGAGCCGCTCCACGCTGTGGCGCTGGCTGCGCGAGCTGGAGGGTGCCGAGCCGCCCGCCAGCCCCTAGTGGCCTACATACCGCCCGGGCCGGTGGCTGATCCACAGAAAGCCGCTCATCACCAGCACCGCGAGCACCGAGTACGCCACCCGCTCGGGCGGCACGATGAACAGCGCCATCAGCACCACGGCGCCATCGATGCCCATCTGCACCTTGCCCGCGCGCACTCCGTAGCGGTCCTGCATGTACAGCGACAGCACCGTGGCACCACCCAGGCTGGAGCGGTGGCGCGCCAGGAACAGGCAGCCCGTGCCCAGCAGCAGCCCGCCCAGCAGCGAGGCGAACAGCGGATTGAGGTAGTCCACGTGCATGACATGCGGAAACAGTTCGGTGAGCCCCGAGAGCAGCGCCACCGAGACAAAGGTCTTGAGCGTGAACTCGCGCCCCATGCGCGTCCAGGCGAACCAGTAGAACGGCAGGTTCACGAGGAAGAACAGCTTGCCGAACGACACCCCGGTGACGTAGTGCGCGAGGAAGGCGATGCCCGCCGTGCCGCCCACCAGCAGCCCGGCCTGGTTGAACAGCATGAGCGCCATGGCCACGAACAGCGTGCCCGCGAAGATGGCCTGGGCGTCCTCGTAGGTGCCGTGGCGCAGGGACTCGGGGGTGTCGGGCTCGACAAGGGGCGAAGTGGAAGGGTCGGGCATGGGTCGGTGCATCAGCATACAGCGGCTATCGGACAACAGGGGTCTGCACGGGCACAAGCAAGCACCGCGCCAAGGGCCGGCACAGGAAATGCTTGCATTGCCAGCACCTTCCACCCACCTCTGTGCGGCACCGTGGCCCGGTATTGCGCCTGCGCTACCGGGGACTACACTGGTGCCCTCCTTGCCATGCAGCTGTCCTTCGCCTTCCACCCGCGGCTGATCGATGCCCTGAGCGGCTACAACCGCAGCCGTTGCCTGGCCGATGTGGGCGCGGGCATCACCGTGGGCATCGTGGCCCTGCCGCTGGCCATGGCCTTTGCAATCGCCAGCGGCCTGCCGCCCGGGGCCGGGCTGTGGACGGCCATCATCGCGGGTTTCCTGATCTCGGCGCTGGGCGGCACCAATGTGCAGATCGGCGGGCCTGCAGGGGCCTTCATCGTCATCGTCTACGGCATCGTCGAGCGCTATGGCGTGGCCAACCTGCTCATTTCCACCGCCTGCGCGGGCGTGCTGCTGGTGCTCTTGGGCCTGTTCCGCCTGGGCACGCTGGTGCGCTTCGTGCCGGTGAGCATCGTCATCGGCTTCACCAACGGCATCGCCGTGCTCATCGCCTTGTCGCAAGTCAAGGACTGGCTGGGCCTGTCCATCGCACGCATGCCGGGCGATTTCTTCTCGCAGGTGGGCACGCTGGCGCGCCACATCGGCAGCTTCAACCCCTACGCCTTCGGCCTGGGCACGGCCTGCGTGGTGGGCCTGTTCGTGTGGCCGCGCCTGTTCATGAAGGGCTCGCCCGTGGTGCGGCTGATGGACGGCTACAGCGTGCGCAGCTTCGCGCGCGTGCCCGCCCCGGTGGTGGCCCTGGTCACGCTGAGCCTGCTGGCCTTTGCGCTGGAGTTTCCGGTGGAGACCATAGGCTCGCGCTTTGGCGGCATTCCGCAGGGGCTGCCGGCCTTCGAGCTGCCCGATTTCTCGTGGGAGACGGTGCGCCTCCTGGTCACGCCCACGCTCACCATCGCGCTGCTGGGCGCCATCGAATCGCTGCTGTGCGCGCGCGTGGCCGACCAGCTCGCCACCGACAGCCACCACCGCAAGCACGACCCCAACCAGGAGCTCATGGCCCAGGGTGTGGCCAACCTGGTCGTGCCCTTCTTCGGCGGCATGCCGGCCACGGGCACGATCGCGCGCACGGTGACCAACATCCGCTCGGGCGCGACCTCACCGGTGGCCGGCATCGTGCATGCGGCCACACTGGCCGTGATCGTGCTGGCCGCCGCCCCGCTGGCGCTGCACATCCCGCTGGCGGTGCTCGCGGGCATATTGCTCTTCGTGGCCTGGAACATGGGCGAGTGGCATGAGTTCGCGCGCCTGCGCCAGTTCAGCAACCACTACCGGCTGCTGATGCTGGGCACCTTTTTCCTCACCGTGGTGTTCGACCTCACGGTGGCGGTCGAGGTGGGGCTGCTCCTGGCCTGCGCACTGTTCGTGCGGCGCATGAGCAGGCTGTTCAAGGCCGAGCTGCAAGCGCCGGCAACGGTGGCACCCGGCCGCCCCACCCAGACCTGGCGCCTGCACGGCGCACTGTTCTTCGGTGCAGCGGCCAAGATCGACCCCATCGTGCAGGCGGTGGAGGCCAGCCCCGCGGGCACGGATGTGGTGCTCGATGCCAGCGAACTCGTGGCCCTCGATACCACGGGCCTGGATGCGCTGGGCCAGGTCCTCAAGGCGGTGGAGCAGCGTGGCGGAACGCTGCGCATCGTGCACCTGCACGAGCAGCCGCGCTCGCTCATGGAGCGATCGGGCTTTGCCGCCCGGTGCCAGGCCAGCGGAGGGCCATGACGGCCCTGGGCTGGTGGCCTACTTCCCGCCCTTGAGTTCGGGCGCGTCGAGATCGGGCCCGGTCTCGGTGCGCAGCACCAGGGCGCCCGGCCCCTGGACCACGGTGAACACCTGCGGCTCGTTGCGCGCATTGGCAAAGCGCCACTGCACATGGATTTCATCCTTGAGCGGGTAGGGCACGACCTTGGCGGCCTTGCCCAGCAGGCGGCGCACGGCATCCATGGCCATGCCGGGCTGCACCTTGGCGAAGTTCTCGGGCGTGAGCACCTGGCGCACGGCAATCAGCTTGCCATCGGCCCCGATGGCAATCATGTAGTTGACCTGGCCGGCCGGCTGGCGGTTGTACTCGAAGGTACGGCTGCCATCGGCTTCGTTCCAGGTGTTTTCGGGCACGCCGAAGCGGTCGCGCACGTCTGCCTCGGTGGACACGCCGGGCTGCAATTCGCGGATGCGCTGGGGGTCGCAGCCCGCGGCGGCGAGCAGCGCCAGGGTGGCGATGACCGCGGCGGCGGCACGGTGAAAAGAGGGCATGGAGAGCATCCCGGTAAAATCAGGGAAAAGAGGTTACCAGTCCATGTCCATTTTCCGCCGCCCCGACTACCAATCCGACGCCACGCAGTTCATCAACCAGCTCAAGGCGAGCCGGCCCGAACTCGACGCCCAGCAACAGGCCGGCCGCGCCCTGCTGTGGGACAAGCAGGTGGACCGCAAGATCTGGGGCGACTACCGCGCCGGCCAGGTCGAGCAAAAGCCCTACGTCTACCAGACCAACGCCGACTGAGCGTATTTTCCGCATGAAAATGGCTTCGACGGCTCTTACCCAAAGCGTTTGAAGCTCTTCATTTCATAGCAAGCGATGAGCAGCAGCGCGAGCGAAGCCGATGCCACGGTCGAAGACCAGGGCATGCCCGACGTGGTGGACCAGGTCGCCCTGGCGCGCCTGTACGGCGAGCCCCTGTTCGCCCTGCCCACCGACCTGTACATCCCGCCCGATGCGCTCGAAGTCTTCCTCGAAGCCTTCGAAGGCCCGCTGGACCTGCTGCTCTACCTGATCCGCAAGCAGAACTTCAACATCCTGGACATCCCCATGGTGGGGGTCACGAAGCAGTACCTGGCGTATGTGGACGAGATCCGCAGCCGCAACCTGGAACTGGCCGCCGAGTACCTGCTCATGGCGGCGATGCTGATCGAGATCAAGTCGCGCATGCTGCTGCCGCCCAAGAAGCAGGAGGGCAGCGAGGAGCCCGAGGACCCGCGCGCCGAGCTGGTGCGCCGCCTGCTCGAGTACGAGCAGATGAAGATGGCCGCCATGCGCCTGTCGCACCTGCCGCAGTACGGGCGCGACTTCCTCAAGGCCCAGGTCTACATCGAACAAAGCCTGCAGCCGCGTTTTCCCGATGTGCACGTGGTGGAGCTGCAGGAGGCCTGGCGCGACATCATGAAGCGCGCCAAGCTGGTGCAGCACCACAAGATCACGCGCGAGGAACTCTCGGTGCGCGAGTACATGAGCATGGTGCTCAAGACGCTGCAGGGCCGCCGCTTCGTGGAGTTCGAGGAGCTGTTCGAGCCCGAGCGCGGCAGCACCGTGCTGGTGGTGACCTTCATCGCCCTGCTGGAGCTGGCCAAGGAAACCCTGATCGAGATCACCCAGGCCGAGGCCTTTGCGCCGATCTACGTGCGCCTGGCGTACACGCCCGCCTGACCACAACGACCGCCACCTGATTTTCCGGCCATGGCGGGCGGCCATGGCCCTCCCACAACCTGCTCTGGTAGCCATGGCATCTCACGACTTCGACGTTCTCATCGTAGGCAGCGGCCTCGCCGGTCTCTCGGCCGCGCTGCACCTGGCGCCCACGCACCGCGTGGCCGTGATCACCAAGCGCCAGCTGAACGACGGCGCCAGCGCCTGGGCCCAGGGCGGCATTGCCGCCGTGCTGGCCGAAGGCGACAGCTTCGGCGCCCATGTGGACGACACCCTGGTGGCCGGTGCCGGCCTGTGCGACCTGGCGGCCACGCGCTTCGTGGTGGAGCACGCGCCCGAGGCCATTGCCTGGCTGCAGCAACTGGGCGTGCCGTTTTCGCTGGAGGACGGTGCCCTGCACCTCACGCGCGAAGGGGGCCACAGTGCGCGGCGCATCGTGCATGCCACCGACGCCACGGGCGCGGCCGTGCAGCGCACCCTGATCGAGGTGGTGCGCGCCACGCCGGGCATCACACTGTTCGAGCAGCACACCCTGGTGGACCTGATCACGGCGCGCAAGCTCGGTGCCAAGGGCGCCGACCGCTGCCTGGGCCTGTATGCGCTGGACGAGGCCACCGACGAGGTGCTCACGTTCCGTGCGCCGCAGACCATTCTGGCCACGGGCGGCGCGGGCAAGGTCTACCTGTACACCACCAACCCCGACACCGCCACGGGCGACGGTATCGCGGCTGCGTGGCGTGCGGGCTGCCGCGTGGCCAACCTGGAGTTCATCCAGTTCCACCCGACCTGCCTGTACCACCCGCACGCCAAGTCCTTCCTCATCACCGAGGCCGTGCGTGGCGAGGGCGGCCTGCTCAAGCTGCCCGCTGCGGCCGGCGGCACGCGCTTCATGCCCCAGCACGATGAGCGCGCAGAACTCGCGCCGCGCGACGTGGTGGCCCGCGCCATCGACTACGAGATGAAGCGCCATGGCCTCGACTGCGTGCACCTCGACATCTCGCACCAGAGCCCGGCGTTCCTGCAGGAGCACTTTCCCAACATCCTCGCGCGCTGCGCCGAGCTGGGGATCGACATCACGAAGGAGCCCATCCCCGTGGTGCCGGCCGCGCACTACACCTGCGGCGGCGTGCTCACCGACCTGGCAGGCCGCACCGACCTGCCCGGACTGTTCGCCATCGGCGAGACGGCCTGCACCGGCCTGCACGGCGCCAACCGCCTGGCCAGCAATTCGCTGGTCGAGTGCATGGTGTTCGCACGCGCAGCCGCCCAGGCCATCGCGGCCGCCCCAGCGGCCGAATTGCCCGCCCTGCCCCAATGGGACGACAGCCGCGTGACCGATGCCGACGAGTGCGTGGTCATCTCGCACAACTGGGACGAGCTGCGCCGCTTCATGTGGGACTATGTGGGCATCGTGCGCACCAACAAGCGGCTGGATCGCGCGGCCCACCGCATCACGCTGCTGCAGGCGGAGATACAGGAGTTCTATGCGCACTTCCACGTCACACGCGACCTGCTGGAGCTGCGCAACCTGGTGCAGGTGGCCGATCTCATCGTGCGCAGCGCGCAGATGCGCCGTGAGAGCCGGGGCCTGCACTACAGCCGCGACTACCCCGAGCTGGCCGCCCCCGCCGCGCCCACCATCCTGGTGCCACCGGTGCTCCGATGAGGGTCTGAGCCCATGACCTACAGCGTCAAGGAAATCTTCTACACCCTGCAGGGCGAGGGTGGGCAGGCGGGCATGCCCGCCGTGTTCTGCCGCTTTGCCGGCTGCAACCTGTGGACCGGCCGCGAGGCCGACCGCGCCAGCGCCATCTGCCGCTTCTGCGACACCGACTTCGTGGGCACTGACGGCACGCTGGGCGGCAAGTTCGGCACGGCCGATGCCCTGGCCGAGCGCATTGCCGCCCAGTGGCCGGCCCACGACGCCGCGCACCGCCTGGTGGTGCTCACGGGCGGCGAGCCCCTGCTGCAGGTGGATGCGGCCCTGGTCGACGCCCTGCACGCCCGGCAGTTCCGCATTGCCGTGGAGACCAATGGCACGGTGGCCGCGCCACCGGGCATCGACTGGCTGTGCGTGAGCCCCAAGGCCGGCGCGCCCTGGGTGCAGCAGCAGGGCCAGGAGCTCAAGCTGGTCTGGCCCCAGGCCGGCATGGACCTGGCGGCCATCGCCGCCACCGGGCAGTTCACCCACCGCTTTTTGCAGCCCATGGACGGGCCCGACCAGGCCGCCCACATCGCCCTGTGCATCGCCACCTGCATGGAGCAGCCCGCCTGGCGGCTGAGCCTGCAGACCCACAAGATCAGCGGCATCCGCTAGCCCCCGCCTCCCCCCGGTTCCCCCATGCAGTTCACGATTTCCCAGCGCTTCTTCTTCGATGCGGCCCACACCCTGCGCCGCGAGATCGAGGCCGAAGGCAGCCGCCGCATCCACGGCCACACCTACCACGCCGAGGTCTCGCTCAGCGGCCCGCGCGACCCCGCCACCGGCATGGTGCTGGACCTGGGCCTGCTGCGCCGCGGGCTGGACCTGGTGCGCGAGCAACTCGACCACCACATGCTCGACGAGGTGCCCGGGCTGGGCATCCCCACGCTCGAGAACCTGTGCCTGTTCATCGCCCAGGCCCTGCCTGCCGAACTGCGCCCGCGCGTGAGCCGCGTGCGCGTATGGCGCGAGGCCCTGGGCGACAGCTGCGCGCTCGATTTCACGCCGCCCTGAGCGAGCCCCCCCTCCCGCCTGCCACGGCAGGCCCCTGCCAACACCCACCTACCTTCAACCCGAGGAAGAAGACCGATGTTCCGCACCCTGCTCAAATCCAAGATCCACCGCGTGGCCGTGACCCAGTGCGAGCTGCACTACGAAGGTTCGTGCGCCATCGACGAGGACCTGCTCGACGCCGCCAACATCGCCGAGAACGAGCAGATCCACATCTGGAACATCAACAACGGCGAGCGCTTCGTCACCTATGCCATCAAGGGCCAGCGCGGCAGCGGCATGATCTCGGTGAACGGCTCGGCCGCGCGCCGCGCCAGCCAGGGTGACCTGGTCATCATTGCGGCCTTTGCCCAGGTGCACGAGGAGCAGGTGGCCAGCCACGTGCCGCAACTGGTGTTCGTGGACGCGCACAACCGCCAGACCGAACTGCGCCACGCAGTGCCCACGCAGGCGCTGTGAGCATGGGCGCCGCGACACCCATGGCCGCTGGCGGGGACCTGGTCGCCCGCAGCCTGGCCCATGTCTGGCACCCCTGCACGCAGATGAAGCGGCACGAGGCCCAGCCGCCCGTGGCCATCGCGCGCGCGCAAGGCCCCTGGCTCTACGGCAGCGATGGCCGGCGCTACCTCGATGGCATCAGCTCCTGGTGGGTCAACCTGTTCGGCCACAGCCACCCGCACATCAAGGCGGCGCTGGCCGACCAGATGGAGCGGCTCGACCATGTGATGCTGGCCGGCTTCACCCATGCGCCAGTGGTCGAGCTGTCGGAGCGCCTCTCTGTGCTCACGGGCCTGGGCCATGCTTTCTATGGCAGCGATGGCGCGGCCGCCACCGAGATCTCACTCAAGATGAGTGCCCACTACTGGCGCAACACCGGCCGCCCGGGCAAGAGCCGCTTCGTGGGCCTGGCCGGTGGTTACCACGGCGAGACCGTGGGCGCGTTGGCGGTGACCGACATCGCGCTGTTCCGCGAGGCCTATGCGCCGCTGGTGCGCCTGGCCGCCACCGTGCCCAGCCCCGATGCGCGCGCAGCAGCACCGGGCGAGACGCCCGCCGACGTGGCCCGGCGCAGCGCCGCCGCGCTCGAAGCCTGGCTGGCCGAGCACCATGCCGACACCGCTGCGCTCATCGTCGAGCCCCTGGTGCAGTGCGCGGCCGGCATGGCCCTGCACGACCCCGAGTACCTGCGCCTGGCGCGCGCGCTGTGCGACCGCTACGAGGTGCACCTGGTGGTCGACGAGATCGCCACGGGCTTCGGCCGCACAGGCAGCCTGTTCGCGCACCAGCAGGCCGGCATCCGGCCCGACTTCATCTGCCTGTCCAAGGGCCTGACAGGCGGCACCCTGCCGCTATCGGCAGTGCTGACCACGGACACGGTCTACCAGGCCTTCTACGCCGACGAAGTGGCGCGCGGTTTTCTGCATTCGCACTCGTACACCGGCAACCCGCTGGCCTGCCGCGCGGCCCTGGCCACGCTGGAGCTGTTCGACCAGCTCGATGCGCTGAACGCCAACCGGGCGCTGGCAGAGCGCATCGACGCCGCCTGCGCGCCCCTGGCCCGGCACCCGCGCGTGCGCCACGCGCGCCGCCTGGGCATGGTCTGGGCCTGGGACATCGAAACCACCCTGCCCGACTTTTCGCGCCGCTACCACCAGCAGGCCATGGCCCATGGCCTGGTGCTGCGCCCCATCGGCAACACGCTGTACGCCATGCCGCCCTATGTGCTCGACGCCGAGGCCATCGGCTGCCTGGCCAGCGGCGCGCTCGACGCACTGAACGCCACCCTGAACGAGGAGACCTGCTGATGGCCATGGCCTGTTTTGTGACCGGAACCGACACCGGCGTGGGCAAGACCCTGGTGTCCGCCGGCCTGCTGCATGCGCTGGCCCGGCACCACCGCCGCGTGGTCGGCATGAAGCCCGTGGCCGCCGGTGTGGTGCCCTGGGGCAGCGACGTCGCGAGCGAAGACGCCATCGCGCTGCGCGCCGCGTCCACACTGGCCGTGCCCGCGGCGCTGGACAACCCGGTGCTGCTGCCCGACCCGCTGTCGCCGCACATCGCGGCGGCGCGCGCCGGCGTGCAGATCGACATCGCAGCCATCGTGCAGAGCTACCAGGCCCTGGCCGGTCAGGCCGATGCGGTGGTGGTCGAAGGGGCCGGCGGCTTTCACGTGCCGCTGTCGGACACCACGACGGGCGCCGACCTGGCCCAGGCCCTCGCCCTGCCCGTGGTGCTGGTGGTGGGCCTGCGCCTGGGCTGCCTGAACCATGCACTGCTCACGGCCGAGGCCGTGCGCGCGCGCGGGCTCACACTGGCCGGCTGGGTCGCCAACCGCGTCGACCCCGCCATGCTGGCCGCAGACGAGAACATCGCCTACCTGCGCGCCCGGCTGAAGGCGCCCTTGCTGGCCGAGGTGCCGCACCAGGCCGCGCCCGATGCACGCACACTGGCCTTCGACCTGCCGGAGCAATGGCGATGAGTGCAGTGCCCGCCTCCTGGCTCGATGAGATCCCGGCCCGCCTGGCCGAGATCGAGCGCGCCCACCTGCTGCGCCGCCGCCGCGTGGTGCAGCCCGCGGGCGGCGCCCGGCTGCTGGTGGACGGGCAGCCCATGCTGGCCTTCTGCAGCAACGACTACCTGGGCCTGGCCGGCCACCCCGCGCTGGCCGAGGCCGCACGCGAGGCCACCCGCCGCTTTGGCGTGGGCTCGGGCGGCTCGCCCCTGGTCAGCGGGCACAGCGCGGCCAATGCGGCGCTGGAGCAGGAGCTGGCCGCCTTCGTGCAGCTGCCGCGCGCGCTGTACTTCTATGCCGGTTATGCCACCAACACCGGCATCATCCCGGCGCTGGTGGGCGACGGCGATGCGCTGTTCTCCGACGCGCTCAACCACGCCTGCCTGATCGACGGCGCCCGCCTGTCGCGCGCCAGCATCCACCGCTACCCGCATGCCGACCTGGCGGCACTGGAGGCGGCCCTGGCGGCCAGTACCGCGCGGCGCAAGCTGGTGGTCAGCGATGCCGTGTTCAGCATGGACGGCGACCTCATCGACATCCCGGCGCTGCTGGCGCTGTGCGAGCGCTTCGATGCCCTGCTGCTGCTCGACGACGCCCATGGATTTGGCGTGCTGGGGCCCCAGGGGCGCGGCAGCCTCGCACAGGCCGGCCTCACCGGGGCCGCCGCCTCGCGGCGCGTGCTCTACATGGCAACGCTGGGCAAGGCGGCTGGCGTGGCCGGAGCCTTCGTGGCGGGCGACGATGCCCTGGTCGAATGGCTGCTGCAGAAGACGCGCACCTACATCTTCGCCACCGCAGCGCCGCCGCTGCTGGCCAGCGCCCTGCGCGCCAGCCTCTCATTGATCGAAGCCGCGGACGATCTGCGCCAGCACCTGGCGGCACGCATCGCGCAGTTGCGCGCCGGGCTGGCCAGCCTGCCGCCTGCACTGGGCTGGCAGCTGCTGCCGTCGAACACCGCCGTGCAGGCGCTGGTGATCGGCAGCAACGAGGCTGCGCTCGCAGTGATGGAGAGCTTGCGGGAGCAAGGCCTGTGGGTGCCCGCAATCCGCCCCCCCACGGTGCCCGCGGGTACGGCGCGCCTGCGCATTGCACTGTCGGCCGCACACACCGCAGAGGACGTCGATCAGCTGCTGCAGGCGCTGCACCGGCATGCGGCACTCGCGCTGCCGGTGCCTGCTGCAGCGTGACCCCATGCAGCGCAGCCGCAGGCCGCACTGCATGGGGCTGGGTCAGGTGCTTTCCTTGATGACCCGGCCATTGAGCGGCTGCAGCGGCCGCGCATTGGCGCTGTAGACCTTGCGGAAGGCCTTGATCTGCTGCGCGCTGAGCTTGACGGGCTCCTTGAGCACCATCCACTGCACGCCTTCCGAGCAAGGGGGCGTGGTCAGCGAGCCAGCGAAGCTGTAGTAGCCGCGCTTTTCCGGCAGCAGGGCGGCGGGTTGCAGCGACAGGCCGTCGACCGTGACCTGCTCGCCCACGCGTGGCAGGTGCGCGAAGATCGGCTCCCAGGCCTCGTTCTTCTTGCTGCCCGGCTGGAGCAGCACGGCCACCACGCCCAGGCCGCCGTCCTCGCCCTTGTGCACGAAATGCGCCACCATGGCCGCGCGTTTACCGCCCAGGGCCTCTTCGCTGGGGGTGTGGAAGTGGAACTGCAGCAGTTCCAGCGCCTTGCCGTCCACCACCAGCTTGCTGCCGGCGGGCACGTTGACCTGCACGGTGTGGCCGTTGTTGACGATGGTGGGGGCCCCCGCGGCGTACTGGAAGTCGAGCGCCGGCAGGGCTTCCTTCACGGTCTTGCGGATGTCGATCGGGCTTTGCGTGCTCCCGCGCGCGCAGGTTTCAAAGCCCGTGTCCAGCGCGCCCCAGTGGGCGGCACCGTGCTTGCCCTTGTACTCCCAGTGCGCGTGCGGGCCCTGGGCATTCGCCAGGGTGGCACACAGCGCGAGGCAGGCAAAGGTCACGCGTCGAATCAATTTCTGGTATGTCATGTTTGTATTGAAGACGAGGGTGGTTGGTAGATACCGCGGCCGCCCGATGCAAGTGTGCGCACACCTTCAGCGTGATTCGGGGGAAACGGGCAGCCGGGCGGAACGTGGGGGAAAACAACGCAAAGAGGCATGCGCAGCCAGCCTGGAGACCGCACCAGGCTGCCGCGATTCTGTACAGCAACGCCCGGTTGTAAAACTCCAGATTGGAGAGCCCCTTGCTCCATGTCAGGCTTAGGGCAACACCCGCCAGTGCCCCCTGCGGTTCCGGCGCGGGCTTGCCACACAATCCGCACCATGCCCCAACTGCTGCTGGTGGACGACCACCCCCTGTTCTGCGTCGGTTTTGCCCATGCGCTGGCCCATGCCTGGCCAGGCGCCCGCGTGGACACGGCGTCCACGCTGGAGGCAGGCCTTGCGGCGGCCGCTGCCCAGCCAGGGCTGGACATCGTGCTGCTCGACCAGCGCCTGGGTGCCCACACCGGGCTGCAGGGCCTGGCGCTCTTCGCCCGGCAGTTCCCGCTGGTGGCGCGCGTGCTGATCTCGGGCGATGAGGACCCGGCCCTGCAGGCGGCGGCGCGCGAGGCCGGTGCCAGTGGCTTTTTGGGCAAGTCGCAGCCCGTGCACGCCATGGCCGCCGCACTGGCCAGCATCGCGGCGGGCGGCCTGGTGTTCGGCCCACCGCCCCTGGCAGCGCCCCAGGGGCTGCCAGCCGGCCCCACGGCGCGACAGATGGAGGTGCTGCAGCTGGTGGCCCAGGGCCAGCCCAACAAGCGCATCGCCCAGGCGCTGGGCATTGCCGAGCGTACCGTCAAGCTGCACGTCACGGCGCTGCTGGACGCGCTGCAGGCGCGCAACCGCACCCACCTGCTGGTGGTGGCGCGCGAACGGGGGCTGCTCTAGGTGGGCGCCGCACCCGACACCCTGCCCGACACCCAGGCGCTCGACACCCTCTACCGGGGCGCGCCGCTGTCTGCCCTGGTGGGGGTGGTGGAGGCCTTCTTCCTGAGCGTGCTGTTCTGGCGCGAGGTGCCGGCCAGTGCCATCGCGCTGTGGCTGGCCGCGTTTGCGGCCGTGCGCGGCCTGCGCATCGCCCTGGGCATGGCCTACCGCCGCCGCGCCACAGCGCCCGGCACGCGCCCCGCCCTCTGGGCACGCGGGGTGGTGGCCAGCGCGCTGGCGCAGGCCCTGGCCTGGGGCCTTGGCAGCTGGGTGCTGCTGGCGCCGGCCAATCTGGTGGCCGAAATGGCCCTGCACATCGGCCTGGCCGCCGTGGTGCTGGGCAGCGTGGCCCAGCTGGCCCACCACCTGCCCGCGCTGGCGGCCTATGCGGCGGGCGTGTTCGGCCCGCTGGCCGTGCGCGATCTGTTCGTGGCACAACCGCTGCACTACGTGCTGGCACTGGCTTCGGTGCTGATGGCGCTGTATGTCTGGCATGCCGGGCGGGCCCAGGCCCGCACCATCGCCCGGGCCACAGCCCAGCAGCGCGAACGGCAGGAGCTGATCGCCGCCTTGCAGCGCGAGAACGAGGCCACGCAGCTGGCGCGCCAGGAGGCCGAGGCCGCCCATGCCTCCAAGGCGCAGTTCCTCGCCGCCGTGGGCCATGACCTGCGCCAGCCGCTCAACGCCATGCAGTTGCTGGCCTACACGCTGCAGCAGCCCGCATCGCGCGACCGGGTGGAGCACCTGTCGGCCAGCCTGATGGAGTGCGCGAGCAGCATGGGCGCCATGGTGGAAGGGCTGCTGGAGCTGTCGCGGCTGGATGCCCATTCCATCACACCCCGCCCCACGCGCTTTGCGCTGCAGGCGCTGCTCGACGAAATGGCCGGCACGTTCGCGGTGCAGGCCCAGGCCAAGGGCCTGGTGTTCAGCGCGCAGCCCAGCAGCGCCTGGGTGGAGGGCGACCGCGCCCTGCTGGCGCGGGTGCTGTCCAACCTGGTCTCCAATGCCATCCGCTACACGCCGGCCGGCTTTGTGCGGCTGCAGGCCCGCACGCAGGGTGCGGTGGTCGAAGTCAGCGTGGAGGATTCGGGCGTGGGCATCGCTGCCGCCGAACTGCCACGCATCTTTGACGAGCACTACCAGATCGACCACCCGGGCCGCGATCGCAGCCAGGGGCTGGGCCTGGGCCTGGCGACCGCCAGGCGCCTGTGCGCATTGCTGGGCCTGGACCTGGGCGTGCAGTCGCATCCCGGCCAGGGCAGCCGCTTCACCCTGTGCCTGCCGCTGGCGGCCGGTGTGCCCGAGCCCGCTGGCAGCACCCTCACTGCCACCGGCGCAGAGGACACGGCACGGGAGCCGCAGGCCCTGCGGCGGGTGCTGGTGCTGGAGGACGACGCCAGCTCGCGCACCGCCCTCGCCGAGGTCCTGCAGGGCTGGGGCTGCGAAGTCACGGCGGCAGCCAGCCTGCACGAGGCCCTGCACCAGGAACCCGGGTCCCAGCGGCCCGACGCCCTGGTGGTGGACTGGAACCTGCCGCACGGCGTGGACGGGCTCATGGCGGTCGCGGCCCTGCGCAACGCCATCGGCCATGCCGTGCCGGCCCTGCTGGTCACCGCCGAAGCGACACCCGGGCTGCAGGCCCGCGCCGCCGCCGCCGGCCTGCCACTGCTGCCCAAGCCCATCGCGCCCATGAAACTCCGCGCCTTCCTGCAAAGCCACCCACCCACCTGAATCGGGGCCGATACCGGCACCTGCCCTTTGGTGCTATTGGCACCCGTCGCGCAGATTTCTATCCTTGGGCGAACCACTCCCTGGCGCTTGCGCCGCCCTCGACGACATGCCCTCTTCCGCCCTCACCATCGCCTCGGCCACCCTGGCAGCACTGGCCCTGCTGCTCACCCTCCTGTCCCTGCAGGTCTCGCGCCTGCGCATGCGCCACCGCCAGACCTGGGGCGATGGCGGGCACAAGGACCTGGCCGTGGCCGTGCGCACGCACGGCAACACGCTGGAGCAGTCGCTGCTGTTCGGCCTGCTGGTGCTGGCGCTGGCCCAGGTGGGCGGCACGGCGACGGCGGCACTGGCAGCGATCTGCAGCGCCTTTGTGCTGGCCCGTGTCCTCTACTGCACGGCCGCTTTCGGCCGCCGCCTGCCCTGGCGCCAGGCGGCCCATGCGCTGACCCTGCTGTGCCAGTTGGCGGCCACCCTGCTCCTGGTGCGTGCAGCATGGAGCCACTGACCCCCGCTCTGCAGCGCTGGCAGGACCAGGGCCGGTACACCACGGTACAGGGCCGGCGCCTCTTCGTGGCCGAGGCCGGCCAGGGCAGCACCCTGCTGCTGGTCCATGGCTACCCCACCAGCTCCTACGACTGGCATGGCGTGTGGAACGCGCTGGCGGCGCGCTACCACGTGATCGCCCCCGACCTGCTGGGCATGGGCTTCTCGGACAAGCCGCAGGGCCACGCCTACCGCCTGCAGGACCATGCCGACCTGCTCGACGCCCTGCTCGCGCAGCGGGGCGTGCAGCGCTGCCACATCGTCGCCCACGACCTGGGTGTGAGCGTCGCGCAGGAGATGCTGGCGCGCCGGATCGAGCAGCCGCAATCGGGCTGCCGCATCGCATCGCTGGTGTTGCTCAACGGCGGTGTCTGCCCCGAAGCCTATGCACCACGGCCGATACAGCACCTGCTCTCGTCCCCGCTGGGCCGCTGGGTGGGGCCGCGCATTCCGCGGCGCGCGTTCGAGCGCACGGTGGCGGGGCTGTTCGGGCCGCGCACGCAGCCCCCGGATGGACTGCTCGATGACTTCTGGGCCCTGCTCAACCATGGTCAGGGGCGGCGCATCTCGCACCAGCTGGGGCGCTTCTACATCGAGCGCATGGCCCTGCGCGATCGCCTGGTGGCACCTCTGGTGGCCCGGGCCGTGCCCGTGCGCCTGATCAATGGCAGCGCTGACCCCAACTCGGGCGCCCACATGGCCCGGCGCTACCGCGAGGTGGTGCCCCATGCGGATGTGGTGGCACTCGACGGCATTGGCCACTGGCCGCAGATCGAAGCCCCCATGGCCATGCTGCAGGCCTTGCACGGCTTCGTGCAATCCATCGGCACGCCAGCGCAGGACGGAGCCACCGCCACGATAAGCCGATAAACTGGTGGGCCCTGCGCCGCGCACCCCGTGGCGCCTTCGCCCACCGCACCGGCCATCTGCCGGGTGCACCGATTCTTCGTGGAACCACCATGCCCCATCTCATCGTCGAGTACTCCGGCAACCTGCCGCACTACCCCGAGGCCGAAGCGCTGACCGCGCTCAATGCCGCGCTGTGCGCCCATCCCCAGGTGCTGGACGAGCTGGACCTCAAGACCCGCTTCGTGGTGGCCGACAGTTTCGAGATCGGCACGGCCCCGGCGCAGCGCGCCTTCGTGCATGCCCAGTTGCGCGTGCTCTCGGGCCGCACGCCCGAGGCCAAGAAGGAGCTGTCGGACCTGATCGCGGGCGTGCTGCGCCAGCTCACCCCCCGGCCCCAGGGTGTGCTGGTGCAGCTGAGCGTGGAAATCGTGGACATGGACCGCGGCTCGTACGCCAAGGAAAAGCTGTAAGCCCTGCCAGGTCAGCGCCCACAAAAAAGCCGCCCTGGGCATGCCCGAGGCGGCTTTTTTCTTTGGGAACGGCGACTCCGTGCTGCGCCCCCCTCGCATCCCCACCAGGTGGAAAGCGCACAGCACGGCTCCAGGGCCGGGGCACCCGCTGCAACAGGTGCCCCGGCCCGTGCCCCGTCAGAAGGTGTGGCGCACGCCGAACTCGTAGCCCGTGACGTCGTTGCCGGCGCCAATGGTCGGGCTGCCCAGCGAGGACGAGGACACCGCCAGGCCGCGCGTGGCAGCACGGTCATTGCTGATGCGCGCGACGGTGGCGTACAGCTGCGTGCGCTTGGACAGGTTGTGGCCGTAGCCGATGGCGAACTTCTGCGAGTCGGCGTTGTTCACGTCCTTGCGCTTGAAGTTGACATACGAGGCACGCAGCTCACCCACGCCCAGCGGCACCGTGGCGCCCAGGGTGAACATGTCCACGCGGCGGCCGGCGCCACGCTCGGTGGCGAACAGGGCCATGGGCTTGACCACGCCGAAGCTGTAGGACACGCCGACGTTGCTGGCCTTGTAGTCCACCGAGCTGGCGGTGGCCACGCCACCGCGGGTTTCGCCGAAGGCCACGGCCACGTTCAGGGGGCCGTTGGCGTAGCCTGCGCGCAGTGCCAGGGAGTTGCCCATGCGCTTGTTGACCTGGTTGGATGGCTGCTCGCCCAGGGCGTACTGCAACTGGCCGTAGAAGCCGCCCATCTCGGGCAGCAGGTAGTTCAGGCCGTTGCTGGTTCGCTTGGGGGCGCTGCCTTCGGGCGTTCCGGCGGCCGAGCTCGCGCTGCCCACCATGTTGGCTCCGTTGTTGCCGCCCACGCCGGAGTCGCCGAAGGGATCGAAGGTCTCGATGTTCAGGTAGGCGGGCGACTTGTCGCGGCCCAGGCGCACTTCACCGAAGCCGCCCGAGATGCTCACGGTGGAACGGCGGTCGAAGCGGAAACCCGCGGCCGTGCCGTTGTCGGTGGCCAGGCCGCCTTCGAGCCAGAAGCCGGCCTTCAGGCCGCCACCGAGGTCTTCCACACCGCGAAAGCCCAGCCGGCTGCTGGACTGGCCGCCGCTGGACAGGCCGGTGACGCTGTTGGTGTCGCTGGACATGCGCACCAGCGAGGCATCGACCACGCCAAAGAGGGTGACGCTGGACTGCGCCTGGGCACCGGCGGCAGCGGCAAGGGTCAGGGCCGCGAGGGCAAGGGGTTTGAGTTTCATGGATTTCTCTTTATCGAAATGGCAGATCACCGGGGCATGGTGTGCCATGGGGCACGCATCCCGCCGGTCGGCACCCCGTGCCGGGGCGCTGCGTCGATTAGAAAAAGCCTGTGTGACAGTACTGGGGTAAACCCTTGTGCACCGAGCGGAAAATAAGCATGCATAGCAACAGCATCGCCGCCTGGTGTATACGCACGGGCAGGCGCCTGGGCACGGAGGCGGGTGCGCTGGAGCGCGAGGCCCTGCCGCTCAGGCCAGCAGTTCGGCAGGCAGCCAGCCGCGCAGGCTGTTGATGAAGGCCCAGCCGTCCACGCGCGGCAGGTCTTCGATGCGCACCACGGACTCGGCCACACGCCCCTCGCGCAGGGCCACGGCACGGCCCACGCCGGGCAGCAGGCCGCAGGCCAGCGGCGGCGTGACCCAGCGGCCGTCCAGGCGCATGGCGATGTTGCCGAAGGTGCCCTCGGTGATCTCGCCCGCGCGGTTCCACAGCAGCGTGTCGAACACGCCCGGGGCCGTGGGCGCAAAGGCGGCGTAGTGCGCGCGGCGCGTGGTCTTGTGGCGCACAAACTCGCTGTCGGCCTCGTCGAAGGCACGGTGCGCCAGGCGCAGGCGCACCGGGGTGGGCGTGGGTTGCAGCGCAAAGGCCTCGGCGCGCGGCGCGCCCCGGCTGTCCAGCAGCAGGCGCACACGCCAGGCGCCCTGGGCGTGTTGCACCACCAGGGCCTGCAGGCAGGCCTGCACGCGGGCGGCGTCCCAGGGGTAGCCGAAGTGTGCTGCGGCCGCGGCCATGCGCGCCAAGTGGTCCGCCAGATGGCGGAGCTGTCCGCCATCGAGCGCCAGGGTTTCGAGCAGATCGAACGCGGCGCTGGCGCGCTCCACGAAGGCGCGCTTGTGGCGCCATTCGTGCCATTCGGCCTCGGCCTCGGCGCCCGAGGTGATCCCGCTGCCGATGCCGCAGGTGGCTTGCACCACCGCGCCCTGCGCTTGCAACACCACCGTGCGGATCGGCACATTGAAGGTCGCGGCCACGCCGCCCTCGCCGGGTGGCCCGTGCGGGCGCACCACGCCCACGGCGCCGCAGTACACACCGCGCGGCGCGGGCTCGAGTTCGCGGATGAGCTGCATGGCACGCACCTTGGGCGCCCCCGTGACCGAGCCGCAGGGGAACAGCGCTGCGAACACATCCGCCAGCGTGGTGCCGGCCCGCGTGCGCGCCTGCACATCGGAGGTCATCTGCCACACCGTGGGCAGGGCCTGGGTGTGGAACAGGCGCGGCACGCGCACGCTGTGCGGCTGCGCGATGCGCGAGAGGTCGTTGCGCAGCAGGTCCACGACCATCACGTTCTCGGCCCGCTCCTTGGGCGCCGTGCGCAGGTACTCGGCCTGCGCAGCGTCGGCCTCGGGCGTGGCGCCGCGCGGTGCCGTGCCCTTCATCGGCCGCGCCAGGATGTCGCCACCCGCGGCATCGCTGCGCCAGTCGAAGAACAGTTCGGGCGAGACCGACAGCACCTGGGTGCCGCCGGCATCGATGTGCGCGCAGTAGCCCTCGGGCTGGGTGCGGTGCAGCGCAGCGAACAGGGCGTCGGCGCTGCCCTGCAAGGCCCCATGCAAGGGCGCGGTGTAGTTGACCTGGTAGACCTCGCCATCGCGGATGGCCTGCTGGATGCGGTCCAGGGCCGCATCGAATTCGCTGCGCGGCAGGCCGGGTGCCCATGCCACCTCGGCGGGCGCATCGGCCCCCAGGGCATCAGGCCACGGCAAGGCCTGGTCGTGCACCGAGAACCAGGCCAGCGGCCCGTCAGCGGCGTGGGTCTGCAGGGCCGTATCGAAGGCCGCCGCCGCTTCGTAGCGCACATAGCCGATGCACCAGGCACCGGCCTGTGCGGCCGCATGCACGGCATCGAGCACACCGCGCACCTCGTGTAATCCACGGGCCACGAGCACGTCGCGCGGAGGACCGAAGGCATGGCGCAGGCGTGCACCAGCGCCCCCTTGCGGCAGGGTGAAGTCGATGCGGGAATGGGCGGTGGTCACGGCAATCGCGCCGCCCCAAGGGGCGGCCAGGTCAGGGGAACGGTCAGGCAGCGCCCAGGTGCGGCACCAACCCCGCCGCGGGCTGTTGTCCGCTCTTGAGCGCTGCGGTGAAGGCCAGCATGCGATCGATGGGCTGGCGCGCGCGCGGGATCAGCGCCGGGTCCACATGGACCGCATTGGCCCCGGTTTCGAGCACCCGCGCCACATCGGCCAGGCCGTTCATCGCCATCCAGGGGCAGTGCGCGCAGCTCTTGCAGGTGGCGCTGTTGCCCGCGGTGGGGGCTTCGTAGAAGACCTTGCCAGGGCTGAGCATGCGCAGCTTGTGCATCATGCCGTTGTCGGTGGCAACGATGAACTCGCGCGCATCCATCTCACGCGCGGCCTTGAGGATGGCCGAGGTCGAGCCCACCGCATCGGCCAGGGCCACCACATCGGCGGGGCTTTCGGGGTGCACCAGCACCTTGGCGCCAGGGTGCTCCTTTTTCAGCGCTTCGAGCTCGAAGGCCTTGAACTCGTCGTGCACGATGCAGGCGCCGTTCCAGAACAGCATGTCGGCCCCGGTCTCGCGCTGGATGTAGGCGCCCAGGTGGCGGTCGGGCGCCCACAGGATCTTGTGGCCCGCGGCCTTGAGCGCTGCGACGATCTCGAGCGCGCAGCTCGATGTCACAAGCCAGTCGGCGCGTGCCTTCACGGCGGCGCTGGTGTTGGCGTACACCACCACCGTGCGGTCCGGGTGGGCATCGCAGAAGGCGCTGAATTCGTCCACCGGGCAGCCCAGGTCGAGCGAGCAGGTGGCATCGAGGTCGGGCATGAGCACGGTCTTCTCGGGCGAGAGGATCTTGGCCGTCTCGCCCATGAAGCGCACGCCCGAGACCACCAGGGTCTGCGCCGCATGGTCGCGGCCGAAGCGCGCCATCTCCAGCGAATCGCTGACCAGGCCGCCGGTCTCCTCGGCCAGGTCCTGCAGGTCCGGGTGCACGTAGTAGTGCGAGACCATGACCGCGTTCTTTGCCTTGAGCAGACGGCGGATGCGGTCCTTGAGCGCTGCACGCTCGGCCTGCGAGGGCTCGGGCGGCACGCGCGCCCAGGCGTGCTTCGTGGAGCACACAGCGCCGCCGTCTTCCAGCACCGTGAGCGGCTGGTCGTACTCGACCTCGATGCGGTTCAGCACCATTGCCTCGGTCATGACAGCTCCTGCAGGCGCATCGAGAAATCGGTGGCCTTGACGTCCTTGGTGAGGGTGCCGATGGAGATGCGGTCCACCCCGGTCTCGGCCAGTTCGCGCAGGCCATCGAGCGTGACGCCGCCCGAGATTTCGAGGATGGCGCGGCCCGCATTGAGGCGCACGGCCTCGTGCAGCATGGCCAGGGGCATGTTGTCGAGCAGCACCATGGTGGCACCGGCGTCGAGCGCCTCGGTCAGCTGGGCCAGGGTCTCCACCTCGATCTCGATGAAGGCGGCGCGCGCGCCCACCTGCTGCTGCGCGGCGCGCAGCACGGCCGTCACGCCACCGGCCGCGGCAATGTGGTTTTCCTTGATCAGCACCGCGTCGTGCAGGCCGATGCGGTGGTTGGTGCCGCCGCCCACGCGCACGGCGTACTTCTGCGCCCGGCGCAGGCCGGGCAGGGTCTTGCGCGTGTCGACGATGCGCGCGCGTGTCCCGGCGACCACGTCCGCATAGGTGGCCGTCTTGGTGGCCACGGCCGAGAGCAGTTGCAAAAAGTTGAGCGCCGTGCGCTCGGCGCTGAGCAGCGCGCGGGCGCTGCCCTCGATCTCCAGCACCACCTGGTCGGCGTTGCAACGCTGGCCCTCGGCCACATGCCAGGTCAGTTGCACGCCGGGGTCGAGCGCACGCAGGGCCGCCTCCACCCAGGGGCTGCCGCAGATCACGGCAGATTCGCGCGCCAGAATGCGCGCACGTGCGCGGCGCGCGGGGTCGATCAGGCCGGCGGTGAGGTCGCCGCTGCCCACGTCTTCGGCCAGGGCGCGGGCCACATCGGCACGGGCCAGGGCTGCCACGTCGGCACTTTTTTCATCGTCGCTGGGATGGGTCATGGGGCGCGAGCATAGCGACTTCTGGAACACGAAACTGGGACACCGCTGTCCCGGCTGCAAAGGACCTAGACTCCCGGCAATTTTTGTCCAGGGACGCCCCATGACCGATCCGACGCCTTCCTCCGCAACGCCCTACGGCACGCTGCCGCCGGCATCGCCACTGCCGCAGCGCCGCCCCCTGAGCCTGCCGCGCCTGGCGCAGATGCGCGCAGCGGGCGAAAAGATATGCATGCTCACGGCCTACGACGCGACCTTTGCGGCCGTCGCCGATGCGGCAGGTGTCGAGTGCATCCTGGTCGGCGATTCGCTGGGCATGGTCTGCCAGGGCCTGCCCAGCACCGTGGGCGTCACCCTGGACACCATGGCCTACCACACGGCCAGCGTGGCGCGCGGCCTGCACCGCGTGCAGGGCACGGCCTGGCTGGTGGCCGACCTGCCTTATGGCACCTATGCCGAGAGCCGCGAACAGGCGCTGCGCAGCGCCTGCGTGCTGATGCAGGCGGGCGCCCACATGGTCAAGCTCGAAGGCGGCGGCTGGACCGCGCCCACGGTGGAATTTCTGGTGCAGCGCGGCGTTCCGGTCTGCGCCCACCTGGGCCTGACGCCGCAGACGGTGCACGCCCTGGGCGGCTACCGCGTGCAGGGCCGCAGCGACGATGCCGCGCGCACGCTGCGCAAGGAGGCGCACGAACTGCAGGACGCGGGCGCCGCCATGCTGGTGCTGGAGATGGTACCCGCCGTGCTCGCCGCCGACCTCACGGCCGAGTTGCCGCACTGCCACACCATCGGCATCGGCGCAGGCAACGGCACGGCCGGCCAGGTGCTGGTGTTGCACGACATGCTGGGCATGAACCTGGGCAAGAACCCGAAGTTCGTCCACAACTTCATGCAGGACGCCGGCAGCGTGCGCGGCGCCATCGAGGCCTATGTGCGCTCCGTCAAGGAGGGCCGCTTTCCCGACAACGCCCTGCATGCCTGGTAGTTGCCGACCGCCTCCTGCACCGATCCATCCGTTTTCTTTTCTTCTCGTTCGTTCCCCATGCTCATCGCCCACACCATCGACGACCTGCGCCAGGCCCTGGCCCCCTACCGCCGCCCGGCTTTCGTGCCCACCATGGGCAACCTGCACGACGGGCACATCGCGCTGGTCGAGCAGGCGCGGCCCCTGGGCGATGTGACGGTGGCCAGCATCTTCGTGAACCGCCTGCAGTTCCTGCCGCACGAGGACTTCGACAGCTACCCGCGCACCTGGGAGGCCGACTGCAACCGCCTGCAGGCTGCCGGCTGCGACGTGCTGTTCGCCCCACGCGAGGCCGACCTCTACCCCGAGCCCCAGACCTTCAAGGTGCAGCCCGACCCGGCCCTGGCCGACATGCTGGAAGGCCATTTCCGCCCCGGCTTCTTCACCGGCGTGGCCACCGTGGTGATGAAGCTGTTTGCCTGCGTGCTGGGTGCCAGCGGCGGCACGGCGGTCTTCGGCAAGAAGGACTACCAGCAGCTCATGGTGATCCGCCAGATGGTGCGCCAGTTCGCCCTGCCCATCACCGTGGTGGCCGGCGAGACCCGCCGCGCGCCCGACGGCCTGGCCCTGAGCTCGCGCAACGGCTACCTGGGCCTGCAGGAACGGCAGGAGGCGGTGGCCTTGTCGCAGGCCTTGCGCCAGCTGGCTGCGCGCTGGGAGCAGCAGCCGTCGAGCGGGTTGGAGCTGGAACAGCAGGCGATGGATGGGTTGCGGGCGCGGGGGTGGCAGCCGGACTATCTGACGGTGCGGCGGCGGGGGGATTTGCAGCCTGCCGCGGCTGGGGACGCCGCAGGATCGCTGGTGGTTTTGGGGGCGGCGCGGTTGGGGGCTACGCGGTTGATTGACAACTGGGAGTTTTGAGGACTCATCCCTGGTCCCCTTGTCCTGATTTTTAAGCGGCATGCTTGCGTTGAGGGCGGGAGCCGGGATGTGCGCCCGGCGGTGCACCTACTTTCTTTTTGCGCAAAAAGAAAGTAGGCAAAGAAACAGCGCCCCGCTGTCTGCGTCCCTTCGCTTCGCTGCGGGCAGCCTGCGATGCTCGGTCCTGGGGTGGCGTCGCGGAACTCGCTACGTTCTTCGAACTCCGCTCAAACATCCGCGACGAGCCAGATCACGA
>JAESFW010000304.1_pt1 | contig 40803 bp, 35 predicted proteins | sample 9269481 | NCBI WGS metagenome assembly JAESFW01 (sample SAMN14515350, study PRJNA621654) | algae metagenome | isolation source: Lyngbya sp. HA4199-MV5 and co-occurring heterotrophs from soil with... | place: USA: Ahupuaa O Kahana State Park, Hawaii | collected 2009-07-21 | reverse complement strand
GCCGCTGCCGCGCTGCGGGTAGCCGCAGCACAGGTAGCCCGGCGGCAGCACGGTCTGCACGCCCGCATGCCAGAGCATGGCCTGGGTGGCCAGGCCCACCTGGCTGAACAGGCGCTCCGAGCCGCAGCCGGGGAAGTAGAACACCGCCTCGGCCTCGGCCGTCGTGGCCTTGGGGTTGCGGATGATGGGGACGTAGTCCTTGTCCTCGATGTCCAGCAGCGCGCGCGCGGTGCGCTTGGGCAGGCCGCCGGGCAGCTTCTTGTTGATGAAGTGGATCACCTGCTCCTTGACCGGGGCGGTGCCCACCGTGGCCGGCGGCTTGGCGGTCTGCTTGCGGCCGACCTTGCTCAGCAGGTCCACGGCCATGCGCTGCGCCTTGAAGCCCACGTCCACCATGGCGCTGCGCATGAACTTGATGGTCTCGGGATTGGTGGCGTTGAGCATGGTCATCGCCAGCGCATTGCCGGGGCGGAAGGTCTTCTTGCCCATCTTGCGCAGCAGGTTGCGCATGTTCATGGTGACGTCGCCGAAGTCGATCTTCACCGGGCACGGGCTGGCGCACTTGTGGCAGACCGTGCAGTGGTCGGCCACGTCCTCGAACTCCTGCCAGTGCTTGATGCTCACGCCGCGGCGGGTCTGCTCCTCGTAGAGGAAGGCCTCCACCAGCAGCGAGGTGGCCAGGATCTTGTTGCGCGGGCTGTACAGCAGGTTGGCGCGCGGCACGTGCGTCGCGCACACGGGCTTGCACTTGCCGCAGCGCAGGCAGTCCTTCACCGAATCGGCAATGGCGCCGATGTCGCTTTGCTGCATGATCAGCGATTCGTGCCCCATGAGGCCGAAACTCGGCGTGTAGGCGTTGGTCAGGTCGGCATGCAGCAGCGCCGGGTCGCGCGCCTGGCCACCCGGGGTGGCGTCCATGGCCAGCACCGGCGCGGCATCGCGCAAGAGCTTGCCCTTGTTGAAGCGGCCTTCGGGGTCCACGCGCTGCTTGTACTCGGCAAAGGGGCGCAGCTCGTCGTCGGTCAGGAATTCGAGCTTGGTGATGCCGATGCCGTGCTCGCCCGAGATCACACCATCGAGGCTGCGCGCCAGCACCATGATGCGTTCCACCGCTTCGTGCGCGGTCTGCAGCATCTCGTAGTCGTCGCTGTTGACGGGGATGTTGGTGTGCACATTGCCGTCGCCGGCATGCATGTGCAGGGCCACCCAGACGCGGCCCTTGAGCACGCGCTTGTGGATGGCCGTGGCCTCGTCGAGGATGGGCTTGAAGGCGGCGCCAGCAAAGATGGTCTGCAGCGGCGCACGCAGCTGGGTCTTCCAGCTGGCGCGCAGGGTGTGGTCCTGCAATTGCGGGAACAGGTTGTCCACGTTCTGCAGCCAGGTGGCCCAGAGCGTGCGCACCTCGGCCACCAGGGCAATGGCCTGGGCCACGCGGTCCTCCAGCAGCTCGGCCGAGGGGATTTCATTGGCGTCGTCGTGCTTGCCCAGGGGCAGGTTGCCGCGCTCGAAGAAGTCGGTGAGCGCATCGCACAGCTTGAGCTTGTTGCGCAGCGACAGCTCGATGTTGATGCGCTCGATGCCGTCGGTGTACTCGGCCATGCGCGGCAGCGGGATCACCACGTCTTCGTTGATCTTGAAGGCGTTGGTGTGGCGGCTGATGGCGGCCGTGCGCTTGCGGTCGAGCCAGAACTTCTTGCGCGCCTCGGGGCTGATGGCGATGAAGCCTTCGCCGTTGCGCGAGTTGGCGATGCGCACGACCTCGCTGGTCACGCGCGCCACTTCGTCGGCGTCGTCACCCGCGATGTCGCCGATCAGCACCATCTTGGGCAGGCCGCCGTTGCCCTTCTTGCTCTTGGTGGCGTAACCCACCGCCTTGAGGTAGCGGTCGTCCAGGTGTTCCAGACCCGCCAGCAGCACGCCCGAGCGCTTTTGCTCGGCGAACATGTAGTCCTTGATCTCGACGATGCTCGGGACTGCGTCCTTGGCGTTGCCGAAGAATTCCATGCACACGGTGCGCGTGTGCTCGGGCATGCGGTGCACCACCCAGCGCGCGCTGGTGATCAGGCCGTCACAACCCTCCTTCTGGATGCCGGGCAGGCCCGAGAGAAACTTGTCGGTCACGTCCTTGCCCAGGCCTTCCTTGCGGAAGGTCTTGCCCGGAATGGACAGGCGTTCGGTGCGCACCGGGGTCTTGCCGTCGGCCTCGAAGTACTGCAGCTCGAAGGTGGCGGTCTCCACGTCGTGGATCTTGCCCATGTTGTGGTCCAGGCGCGTGACTTCGAGCCACTGCGCCTGCGGCGTCACCATGCGCCAGCTGGCCAGGTTGTCCAGCGCCGTACCCCACAGCACGGCCTTCTTGCCGCCCGCGTTCATGGCGATGTTGCCGCCGATGCACGAGGCCTCGGCGCTGGTCGGGTCCACGGCGAAGACGAAGCCTGCGCGCTCGGCCGCGTCGGCCACGCGCTGGGTGACCACGCCGGCCTCGGTCCACACCGTGCCCACGTCGCGGTCCATGCCCGGCAGGCGGCGCATCTCCACCTCGGTCATGGCCTCGAGCTTTTCGGTGTTGATGACCACGCTCTTCCAGGTCAGCGGGATGGCGCCGCCGGTGTAGCCGGTGCCGCCCCCGCGCGGGATGATGGTCAGCCCGAGCTCGATGCAGCCCTTGACCAGGGCGGCCATCTCGGCTTCGGTGTCGGGCACCAGCACGACGAAGGGGTACTCCACACGCCAGTCGGTGGCGTCCGTCACGTGGGACACGCGCGACAGGCCGTCGAACTTGATGTTGTCCTTGGCCGTCAGGCGCCCCAGCGTGCGCTGGATGCGCCGGCGCAGTTCGCCGGCCTGCACGAAGGTGGCGTTGAAGGCGGCCACGGCCTGGCCGGCGGCCTGCACCAGCTCGCCCACCAGGCGGTCGCGTTCGGCGTCGTCGCCCGGGGTGCGGCGCTTGTCGATCTCGGCCAGGCGGTGCTGCAGGGCTTCCACCAGCTGCTTGCGCCGGCCGGGGTTGTCCAGCAGGTCGTCCTGCAGGTAGGGGTTGCGCTGCACCACCCAGATGTCGCCCAGCACCTCGTAGAGCATGCGCGCGGAGCGCCCGGTGCGCCGTTCCTTGCGCAGCTGGTCGAGCACCTCCCAGGAGGCGGAGCCCAGCAGGCGGATCACGATCTCCCGGTCGGAGAACGAGGTGTAGTTATAGGGGATCTCGCGCAGACGCACAGGCTCGGCGGCCTGCGTCTGCAAGGCAGCCAACGCTATCGGAACATTCATGGGGGTCTACCTGGGGTGGGCGCCGCGCGCCCATGAGCCTCGGGGGCGTGATTTTACGCCAGAGGCCCGATCGGCGCTGGGCGGGGCCCTCTCCCACCCCGCTTTCCGCTCAGAACAGCACGCGGCTGCGCAGCGTGCCGGTGACGCCGGCCAGCTTGTCCAGCGCCAGGTCGGACGAGGCCGCGTCGATGTCGATCACCACATAGCCGATCTTCTCGTTGGTCTGCAGGTACTGCGAGGAGATGTTGATCTGGTTGTCCGAGAAGATGCGGTTGATCTCCGACAGCACGCCCGGCACATTGCGGTGGATGTGCAGCAGGCGGTGCTTGCCGGGGTGGGCCGGCAGCGCCACCTCGGGAAAGTTGACCGACGAGGTGCTGGTGCCGTTGTCGCTGTACTTGACGAGCTTTTCGGCCACTTCCAGGCCTATGTTGGCCTGGGCCTCCATGGTGGAGCCCCCCACGTGCGGGGTGAGGATCACGTTGTCCAGGCCGCGCAGCGGGGACAGGAACTCGTCCTTGTTGGTGCGCGGCTCCACCGGGAACACGTCGATCGCCGCGCCCAGCAGCTTGCGCGCCTTCAGGGCCTCGGCCAGGGGCTCGATCTCGACCACCGTGCCACGCGCGGCATTGATCAGGATGCCGCCCGGCTTCATGGCCGCGATCTCGGCAGCGCCGATCATCCACTGGGTGGAGGGCAACTCAGGCACATGCAGGCTCACGATGTCGCTTTGCGCCAGCAGGTCGTGCAGCTGGTGCACCTGGCGCGCATTGCCCAGGGGCAGCTTGTTGACCACATCGAAGAAGGCCACCTGCATGCCCAGGGCCTCGGCCAGCACCGACAGCTGCGTGCCGATGGAGCCGTAGCCGACGATGCCCAGGGTCTTGCCGCGGATCTCGAAGGCGTTGTCGGCCGACTTGAGCCAGCCGCCACGGTGCGCCACGGCATTTTTCTCGGGAATGCCGCGCAACAGCAGGATGGCCTCGGCCAGCACCAGTTCGGCCACCGAGCGGGTGTTGGAATACGGGGCGTTGAACACGGCAATGCCGCGCTCGCGTGCGGCATCCAGGTCCACCTGGTTGGTACCGATGCAGAAGCACCCCACGGCCACGAGCTTGTGGGCCCTGGCGAAGACCTCCTCGGTCAGCTGGGTGCGCGAGCGGATACCCAGGAAGTGCACATCGGCGATCTTGGCCTTCAACTCTTCGTCGGGCAGGGCGCCGGAGACGGTCTCGATCTGGGTGTAGCCCGCAGAGCGCAGCACGTCCACCGCGGAGGGGTGGATGCCTTCGAGCAGCAGGAATTTGATCTTGTTCTTGTCCAGAGAGTTGTTGGCCATGGCAGTTGGTGGTTGCTGAGGAATGGGAACGAACGGGTCTTGCGCGCTGCGCACCGAAGGTGTGCAGCGCAAGCACCACTATGCACCAAGGATGGTGCAACGCACAAAACCTTGCAGCGCTCCGTGAATGGCAAAATCCTGTCACATAAGCGTCACAATCGGACACACCGCGTCCAACGCAAGGGGATTTCCCCAGTTGTGACCACTACAGTGCTGTGCGACAACGACACATCACTGTCACAAGGGCTGCCTAGCATGCGCCCTTTGTGCATTTCGCCATCTCCGGAAGGAACCATTCATGCAACTCAAGCAACTGGCACTGTCTGCTGCCATCGCCCTGTCCGTCTGCGCCCCTGCGCAGGCCCAACAAGTAGAAATCCAATGGTGGCACTCCATGAGCGCCGCCCTGGGCGACTGGGTGAACGATCTGGCCAAGCAGTACAACGCCAGCCAGACCAAGTACAAGGTCGTGCCCACCTACAAGGGCACCTATGACGAGTCGATGACCGGCGCCATCGCGGCCTTCCGCGCAGGCAATGCGCCCCACATCATCCAGGTGTTCGAAGTGGGCACCGCCACCATGATGGCCAGCAAGGGCGCCATCGTGCCCGCCGCCAAGGTGCTCAACGACGGCGGCTTCAAGTTCGACCCCACCCAGTACGTGTCGGCCGTGGCCGGCTACTACACGGCACCCAACGGCCAGATGCTGAGCTACCCCCTCAACAGCTCGACCACCATCTTCTATTACAACAAGGACGCCTTCAAGAAGGCCGGCCTGGACGCCGACAAGCCGCCCAAGACCTGGCCCGAAGTGTTCGCTGCCGCCTCCAAGCTCAAGGCCAGCGGCCACAGCTGCCCCTTCACCACCAGCTGGATCAGCTGGACGCAGCTGGAGAGCTTCTCGCTGTGGCACAACACGCTGTTCGCCTCCAAGAACAACGGCTTCGATGGCAATGACGCCCAGCTGCAGATCAACACACCGCTGCACGTGCGCCACTTCGAGAACCTGGCCAAGGCCTCCAAGGACGGCAGCTTCGTCTACAAGGGCCGCGGCAACGCGCCTGACGCCTCCTTCCCCTCGGGCGAGTGCGCGATGATCACCGGTTCGTCGGGCCTGTACGCCCGCGTGGCCAAGGAAGCCAAGTTCGCCTACGGCATCTCGGCCCTGCCCTACTACGACGACGTGAAGGGTGCCCCCCAGAACACCGCCATCGGCGGTGCCAGCCTCTGGGTGATGTCCGGCAAGAAGGCCGAGGAATACAAGGGCGTGGCCGATTTCCTGAACTTCCTGAACGATACCAAGGTGCAGGCCGCCAGCCACCAGCGCACGGGCTACCTGCCCGTGACCACGGCGGCCTACAAGCTGACCGAAGCCTCCGGTTTCTATGAGAAGAACCCTGGCACCGATGTGGCCGTGACGCAGATGATCCGCAAGGCGACCGACAAGTCGCGCGGCATCCGCCTGGGCAACTTCGTGCAGATCCGCACCATCATCGACGAGGAAACCGAGCAGATCTGGTCGGGCAAGAAGTCGCCCAAGGAAGCCCTGGACACCGCCGCCACCCGCGGCAACGAGCAACTGGCACGCTTCGCGCGCGCCAACAAGTAAGCAGGCTCCCCTGCCTGCGGGCAGCCATCCCGGCACACCGGCCGGGACGCTGCCGAAAGCCCGCCTCCCTCGCAAACCGACCTGGTTTGCTGGTTGGCGGGTTGTCTTTTTGAGAGTCTGGACATGGAAAAACGCGTTCTCTTTCGCTCCGCGTGGCTGCCGTGGGTGCTCATTGCCCCCCAGTTGGTCATCATCAGCGTCTTCTTCTTCTGGCCCGCCGGCCAGGCCCTGGTGCAATCCTTCCAGATGCAGGACAGCTTCGGCCTGTCCAAGGAATGGGTGGGCCTGGACAACTTCAAGGCCCTGTTCGAAGACCCGGGCTACCTGGCGTCGTTCAAGACCACGGCCTTCTTCTCGGTCCTGGTGGCCGCGGTGGGCATCTGCCTGTCGCTGATGCTGGCGATCTTTGCCGATCGCATCATCAAGGGCGCCATCGTCTACAAGACCGCACTGCTGCTGCCCTATGCCGTGGCCCCCGCCGTGGCCGGCGTGCTGTGGATGTTCATGTTCTCGCCGTCGCTGGGCGTCGTGGCCTACATGCTGCGCCAGTCGGGCTTCAACTGGAACCACATGCTCAACTCCGACCACGCCATGTCGCTGATCGTGATCGCAGCCGTGTGGAAGCAGATCTCCTACAACTTCCTGTTCTTCCTCGCGGGCCTGCAGTCCATCCCCAAGTCGCTGATCGAAGCGGCGTCCATCGATGGCGCCGGGCCCTGGCGCCGGTTCTGGAGCATCCAGTTCCCGCTGCTCTCGCCCACCACCTTCTTCCTGCTGGTGATCAACGTGGTCTACGCCTTCTTCGACACCTTCGCCATCGTGGACTCGACCACGCAGGGCGGCCCGGGGCGCGACACCGCCATCCTGGTCTACAAGGTGTACCACGATGGCTTCAAGGCCATGGACATGGGCGGCTCGGCTGCGCAGTCGGTGGTGCTGATGGCCATCGTGGTCGTCCTGACCGTCATCCAATTCCGCTACGTCGAAAAGAAAGTCCAGTACTGATATGGTTGAACGCAGCCCTTATCTCACCGCGTTCTCGCACCTCATCATGGTGCTGGGCGTGATCATCGTCGGCTTCCCGCTGTACCTGGCCTTCGTGGCCTCCACCCACACGGCGCAGGACATCGTGCAGGTGCCCATGCCCATGGTGCCCGGCAGCAACTTCTGGCAGACCTACCACGACGCGCTGTTTGGCGGCGGCACCGGCGCGGGCTCCACCGCGCCGGTGGCACGCATGATGTGGGTGAGCTTTGTCACCGCCATCGTCATCACGGTGGGAAAGATCGCGATCTCCCTGCTCTCGGCCTTTGCCATCGTGTACTTCCGCTTCCCGTTCAAGGGCATCTGCTTCTGGCTGATCTTCATCACGCTGATGCTGCCCGTGGAAGTGCGCATCGGACCGACCTACCAGGTGGTGTCGGACCTGGGCATGCTCAACAGCTACGCCGGTCTCACGGTGCCGCTGATCGCATCGGCCACGGCGACCTTCCTGTTCCGCCAGTTCTTCCTCACGGTGCCTGACGAATTGGTCGAAGCCGCCCGCGTGGACGGCGCCGGCCCCATGCGCTTCTTCAAGGACATCCTGGTGCCGCTGTCGCGCACCTCGATTGCCGCGCTGTTCGTGATCCAGTTCATCTACGGCTGGAACCAATACCTGTGGCCGCTGCTGGTGACCACTTCGGAAGACATGTACCCCGTGGTCATCGGCATCAAGCGCATGCTGGCCGGCGGCGATGCGGGCAACGAGTGGAACATCGTGATGGCCACCGCCCTCCTGGCGATGCTGCCCCCGGCCTTCGTGGTGGTGGTCATGCAGCGCTGGTTCGTCAAGGGCCTGGTGGATACCGAGAAATAAAGACAAAGCCAACCCGACAGCCCCTATCGCCCTATTCAACTGCGTTAGCAGCTACCAATTCAATAGCAAAATGGCATCTCTTTCCTTTCGCAACATCATCAAGCGCTACGGCGTCGGCCCCAAGGCCAACCAGGTCATCCATGGCGTGAACGCCGAGGTCAAGGATGGCGAGTTCATCGTCATCGTCGGCCCCTCGGGCTGCGGCAAGTCCACCCTGCTGCGCATGGTGGCCGGCCTGGAGGAAATCTCGGGCGGCGAGCTGCGCATCGGCAGCCGCGTGGTGAACGACCTGGAACCGGCCCAGCGCGACATCGCGATGGTGTTCCAGAACTACGCGCTCTACCCGCACATGACGAACTTCGAGAACATGGCCTACGGCCTGAAGATCGCCAAGGTGCCCAAGGAAGAAATCAAGGCGCGCGTGGACAAGGCCGCCAAGATCCTGGAGCTCGGTCACCTGCTCGAACGCAAGCCGCGCGAGCTCTCGGGCGGTCAGCGCCAGCGCGTGGCCATGGGCCGCGCCATCGTGCGCCAGCCCCAGGTCTTCCTGTTCGACGAGCCGCTGTCCAACCTGGACGCCAAGCTGCGCGCCCAGACCCGCCTGGAAATCCAGAAGCTGCACCGCGAACTCGGCATCACCAGCCTGTTCGTGACCCACGACCAGGTCGAGGCCATGACCCTGGCCGAGCGCATGATCGTGATGAATGCCGGCAACATGGAGCAGTTCGGCACGCCCGAGGAGGTCTACCACACGCCGGCCTCGACCTTCGTGGCCAGCTTCATCGGCTCGCCGCCCATGAACCTGCTCAAGAACGCCCCGGGCGGCAAGGAAGGCGCCATCCTGGGCATCCGCCCCGAGCACCTGGACGTGGGCAGCGATGGCTGGGCCGTGACGGTGGAGACCGTGGAGCTGCTGGGCGCCGAGCGCCTGATCTACGGCCGCCTGAACGGCGAGCAGATCATCGTGCGCGTGGAAGAAGGCACGCATTCGCCCGCGCCCGACACGGTGATCCACGTGGCGCCGCGCCCCGACCGCCTGCACAGCTTCGACGCCGCCACGGGCAAGCGCATTTCGGCATGACCGGGCTGCAGACCACGGCCTGGCCCTACCCCCGCTGGATCGCCCACCGGGGCGCGGGCAAGCTCGCGCCCGAGAACACGCTGGCGGCCTTTCGCCTGGGCGCGCAGCATGGCTACCGCATGTTCGAGTGCGATGCCAAGCTGAGCCGCGACGGCGTGCCCTTTCTGATGCACGACGCCACGCTGCAGCGCACGACCAATGGCCACGGCACCGGCGGCGACTTCGACTGGAGCGCTTTGTCGCAGCTCGATGCAGGCGGCTGGCATTCACGCGCCCACGCCGGCGAGCCCCTGCCCACGCTGGAAGCCCTGGCCCGCTACTGCATCGCCAACGGGTACTTGCTGAACATCGAGATCAAGCCCACACCCGGGCAGGACGAGGCGACCGGCAGCGTGGTGGCCGAGGCCGCTGCCCGGCTGTGGCAGGGCCAGGCCGTGCCGCCGCTGCTCTCCTCCTTCCAGCCCGCAGCGCTGGCCAGCGCCCGCAATGCCGCGCCCCAGCTGCCGCGCGCCCTGCTGGTGGACGTGCACCGCCAGGGCTTCGTGGACGAGGCCGTGGGCCTGGGCTGCGTGGCGATTGTCTGCAACCACGCGCTGTGGGATGCCGCCCTGGTGGCCACCGTGCAAGGCCAGGGCCTGCGCGCCCTGAGCTACACCGTGAACGACCCCTGGGCCGCCCAGCGCCTGATCGACCTGGGCACGGACGGCATCATCACCGACCGCGTCGACCTGTTCAGCCCGGCGGGCTGATCCTGCGTTCCCGCCCGCCCCGGGCTGGAACACTCTCTCACAGGCCGCGCCGCAGGGGCCGCACAATGCGCGCATGACTTTGCAACGCAACTGTGCCGGCCCCAAGGCCGGCATGGCCTTTCTTTCGGCGCGCCTTCTCTCCCACCGTCCCTGGTCCTGCCTGCTGCAGGCTGCCTTGCTGGTGCTGCTGCTCGCGCCCCAGCCCCCGCTTCCCGCCCTGGCGCAGACCCGCAGCGCCGCGCCGCCGGCCCTCACCGCCAGCAGCGCCACCGGCGAAAAGCCCGAACTGCCCGGCGTGGATGCGCTGCGCGAGCGCTTCGATGCCATCCCCACCAAGCTCGGCGAGGACGACGACTACCGCCAATGGCTCAGCGACGTGGCCGCCATCGGCACGGCCGCGACCCAGGTGGCGGCACGCCGTGCCGAAGCGCTGGCCGATATCGATACCCGGCTGGCGGGCCTGGGCCCCGCCCCCGCCAAGGGGGCGCCGGCCGAAGCCTCCGACGTGGCGCAGCAGCGCGCGGCCCTGAGCAAGGAGCGCAGCGCCATCGACTCGGAGCTCAAGCTGGCCCGCCTGATCGCGGTGGATGCCGAGCAGCGCAGCACCGAGATCATCCGCCAGCGCCGCGAGCAGTTCCAGACCGCCCTCACCACCCGCATCGATTCGCCCCTCACGGGCAGCTTCTGGCGCAATGTGCGCAACGCCTTCCCGAGCGACTGGATGCGGCTGCGCTCCCTGGGCAATGAGCTGCGGGCCGCCGCAGAACAGGCCTGGGAGCCGGCGCACCGCACGGGTTTCGCGGTCAGCCTGGCCGTGGCCCTGTTGCTGGCGACCGCCGGCCCCTGGCTGGGCGAACGGCTGCTGCTGCGCCTGGCGCCCGCGCGCCTGCCGCCCGGGCGCCTGCGGCGCTCACTGCTGGCCTTTGCCGCAGTGCTGCTGCACACCCTGCTGTTGGCGCTGGCCGCGCAGCTGGCCTGGAGCGGACTCACGGTGGAGGGCGGCCTGGGCCCACGCCTGCAGGCCTTCGAACGCGCCACCTTGCAGCTGGTGGTGTTCGCCGCCTTCATGATCGCGCTGGGCCACGCACTGCTCTCGCGCAAGCGCAGTTCCTGGCGCCTGGCAGCCCTGTCGGACGAGCTGGCCACGCGCCTGGCACCCTACCCCTGGTGGCTGGCGCTCACGGCCCTGCTGGGCGGGCTGGTCATCGAGGTCAACCGCGTGGTGGGCGCCAGTCTGGCGGCCGAGGTGTCGGCCCACACCTTGTCGGCCTTGCTCATGGCCCTGGTCATCCTGTGCGCACTGCGCCACCTGCGCGCGCCCGCAGAGGCTGCGCCAGCGCCCTCCGGGGAAGCGCCGGCCAGCGAAGCCACCGCGCCGGCGCCACCGGCCCGCCCGATCTGGGTCGGCCTGCTGGTGGCGGCGGCGGCCGCCACGGCCTTTGCCATCCTGGTGCTGCTGGTGCTGGGCTTCGTGGCACTGGCCCACATGCTGGCGGGCCAGATGGTCTGGACCGGGGTGGTCTTTGCCACCACCTACCTGCTGTTCCAGTTGGTGGACGATGTGGCACAGGCCGTGCTGTCCTCGCGCGGCGGTTTCGGTCAGCGCCTGCACACGGGCCTGGGCATCGACGGCAAGCTGCTGGACCAGAGCGCCGTGGTGGCCTCGGGCGCGCTGCGCCTGGTGCTGCTGTTCTACATGGTGATCGCCCTGCTGGCGCCGCTGGGTACGGCACCGGACGAGGTGTTCCGCCGCGGCAGCAGCGTGAACCAGACCCTGCAGGTGGGCAGCGTCACGCTGGCGCCGCAGGCGCTGCTCACGGCGCTGGCGATTGCCTGCGCCGGCTTCGTGATGATCCGCATCCTGAAGCGCTGGCTCAGCGAGCAGTTCTTTCCCAACACCTCGCTGGAGCCGGGCATGCGCAGCTCCATCGTCACCCTGCTGGGCTACGTGGGCGGCGTGGCAGTGATCGCCATCGCGCTGGCGGGCCTGGGGATCAGCGTGGAGCGCATCGCCTGGGTGGCGAGCGCGCTGTCGGTGGGCATCGGCTTCGGGCTGCAGGCCATCGTGCAGAACTTCATCTCGGGCCTGATACTGCTGGCCGAGCGGCCGGTGCGCGTGGGCGACTGGGTGGTGCTGGGCGAGACCGAGGGCGACGTGCGCCGCGTGAATGTGCGCGCCACCGAGATCCAGCTCGGGGACCGCTCCACCGTGATCGTGCCCAACTCGGAGTTCATCACCAAGACCGTGCGCAACATGACGCTCACCGGCGCTCCCGGCCGCGTGCTGCTGCGCCTGCCGGCGCCGCTGGACACCGACGCCCAGCGCATGCGCACGCTGATCCTGGAGGCCTTCACCGCGCACGAGGGCATCATGGCCGACCCCGAGCCCGTCGTGCAGTTGGAAGGCATCCTGAACGGCACGCTGACCTTCCTGGCGATCGGCTATGTAAGCAACCCGCGCAATGCAGGCGGGGTGCGCAGCGACCTGCTGTTTGCCATTCTGGACAAGCTGAGCGATGCGGGGCTGGCCCTGTCACCACCGGCCACCACGGCCGTGGCGCACAGTGCGCGCGCCCAAGGGGGCGACACACCGCTGGCACCGGTCACACCAGTTGCCCCGGGCTGAGTTCAGGCCTTCCAGCCCTTGCCCAGCCACCACTGGCAGGTGGCGCAGGCCACCACCAGGGCGGCATAGGTGGCCATCTTGCCGTCCCGGCCCAGCAGCACCAGGCCGGCCAGCAGCACGGCGCAGCCTACGGCCAACTGGATGGCAAACTGCTTCCATGCGGCATGGGATGCGCCCGACTTCCAGCGCAAAACGCGGCTGCCCAGCGCCATCAGCACGGCCATGGCAAAGGCCGGGGCGAAGAAATTGAGCAGGTGGTTGAGCGTGTCCAGCGGACCCATAGGAATTGACCCAGATCAAGGCTATCCCAGCCAGTTGTACCGGGATGTTCCAACAATTTTATAATTGGGGCATGGCAGTCTGGGCCCTCGGCATCAACCACACCACCGCGCCCCTCGATCTGCGCGGCCGGTTCGCGTTCGCGCTCGACCAGATTGCCCCCACGCTGCAGGGCCTGCGCCAGTCGCTGGGCCAGCAAAGCCCCCACCCCAGCGTGGAGACGGCCATCATCTCCACCTGCAACCGCACCGAAATCTACTGCGCGGGCGAGCAGGCTGCCATGGACCACACACTGGGCTGGCTGGCCCAGAGCGGCGGCGTGAGCCCGGCGCTGCTGCGCTCGCATTCCTACACCCTCGAAGACAGCCTGGTGGCCCGCCATGCCTTCCGCGTGGCCAGCGGGCTCGATTCCATGGTGCTGGGCGAAGCCCAGATCCTGGGCCAGATGAAGGATGCCGTGCGCGCTGCCGAAACCGCTGGCGCCCTGGGCACCACCCTGAACCAGCTGTTCCAGCGCAGCTTTGCCGTGGCCAAGGAGGTGCGCACCTCCACCGAGATCGGCGCACACAGCATCAGCATGGCGGCTGCCGCCGTGCGCCTGGCCAGCCAGTTGTTCGAAGACCTGTCCAAGATCCGTGTGCTCTTCGTGGGAGCGGGCGAGATGATCGAGCTGGCTGCCACGCACTTCGCGGCCCGCAACCCCAAGTCCATCGCGATTGCCAACCGCACGCTGGAGCGCGGCGAGAAGCTTGCCACGCGCTTTGGCGGTGAGGTGATGCGCCTGGCCGACCTGCCCGAGCGCCTGCACGAATTCGACGCCGTGATCAGCTGCACGGCCAGCAGCCTGCCCATCATCGGCCTGGGCGCCGTGGAACGCGCGCTCAAGAAGCGCCGCCACCGCCCCATGTTCATGGTGGACCTGGCCGTGCCGCGCGACATCGAACCCGAGGTCAAGGCCCTGGGCGACGTCTACCTGTACACCGTGGACGACCTGGCCAGCGTGGTGCAGACCGCCCAGGCCAACCGCCAGGCCGCCGTGGCACAGGCCGAGGCCATCATCGACGCCGGTGTGCAGAGCTTCATGCACTGGATGGACCAGCGCCACCCCGAGGGCGGCGTGGTGCCCCTGATCCAGCAGCTCAACGCCCAGACCGACAGCTGGCGCGCGGCCGAGATCGCGCGCGCCAAGAAGCTGCTGGCCCGGGGCGAAGACCTCGACGCCGTGCTCGAAGCCCTGTCGCGCGGCATCACGCAGAAGATGTTGCACGGCACCATGGCCGAGCTGCACGCCGGTGACGCCGAGATGCGCGCCCAGACGGCGCAGACCGTCTCGCGCCTGTTCCTGCGCTCGCAAAGCAAGAACAACAGCGGCCTGTAGCGGCGATCGCCGCCCCGCCAGGCCCGCTGCCCGCACGAGGACAGCGCCCGCTGCGACATCGCAGCCTTCTCCCTCCCTTTCACCGCATGAAGACCTTTCTCCGAAACCAGCTGGAGCGCTACGCCCAGCGCCTGGGCGAACTCGATTTCCTGCTCTCGCGCGAAGACATCATGGGCGACATGGCGCAGTACCGCCTGATCTCGCGCGAACACGCCGAAGTGACCCAGGTGGCGGGCCGCTATGCCCGCTACCAGCAGCGCGAGGCCGACCTGGCCGGCGCCCGCGAGATGCTGGCCGACCCCGACATGGCCGAGATGGCGCAGGAGGAGATCACCAGCGCCGAGGCCGAGCTCGTGGCGCTGGAGGACGAACTGCAGCGCCTGCTGCTGCCCAAGGACCCGGACGATGCGCGCAACGCCTTTCTGGAAATCCGCGCCGGTACCGGGGGCGACGAGTCGGCCCTGTTCGCGGGCGACCTCACGCGCATGTACTCGCGCTACGCAGCCAACGTGGGCTGGAAGGTCGAGGTGGTGAGCGAAAACGCGGCCGAACTGGGGGGCTACAAGGAAATCGTGCTGCGCATCGAGGGTGACAACGTGTATGGTGCCCTCAAGTTCGAGTCGGGCGGCCACCGCGTGCAGCGCGTGCCCGCCACCGAGACGCAGGGCCGCATCCACACCAGCGCCTGCACGGTGGCCGTGATGCCCGAGCCCGACGAGACCGAGGCCATCAAGCTCAACCCGGCGGACCTGCGCATCGACACCTTCCGCGCCAGCGGCGCGGGCGGCCAGCACATCAACAAGACCGACTCGGCCGTGCGCGTGGTGCACTTGCCCACGGGCATCGTGGCCGAATGCCAGGACGGCCGCAGCCAGCACAGCAACAAGGCCAAGGCCCTGCAGGTGCTGCAGGCGCGCATCCAGGAAAAGGAGCGCAGCGAGCGCGCCGCCAAGGAGGCTGCGCTGCGCAAGGGCTTGATCGGCAGTGGCGACCGCAGCGACCGCATCCGCACCTACAACTTCCCGCAGGGGCGGCTCACGGACCACCGCATCAACCTCACGCTGTACAAGCTGCTCCAGGTGATGGAAGGGGACCTGGCCGACGTGCTGCAGGCCATGGCCCATGCACGCGAGGCCGAACAGCTTGCGGAACTGGAGACCAGCGCGGCGGTCTGACCCCGTGCAGCGCCCCACCCCATCCATGGACGACACCACCGCCAACCCGCCCGCCACCGTGGCCGATGCCTTGGGCCAGGCCCGCACGCTGGGCCTGGCGCGCATCGACGCGCAACTGCTGCTGCTGCATGCCGTTGGCCGAGCCTCCACCGACCGCGCATGGCTGCTGGCGCATGACACGGATGCACTGCCCACCGAATCCGCAGACCGCTTTGAAGCCCTGTGCCTGCGCCGCGCGGCAGGCGAGCCGGTGGCCTACCTCACGGGCACCAAGGAGTTCTATGGCCTGCCCCTGTCGGTGGACGCGCGCGTGCTCGACCCGCGCCCCGATACCGAGACCCTGGTGGACTGGGCGCTGGTCCTCCTGGCCTCCCTGCCCGCCCCCCGGGTGGTAGACCTTGGAACGGGCAGCGGCGCCATCGCACTGGCCCTGCAGCACCAATGCCCCGCCGCCCAGGTGCTGGCCGTGGATGCCAGCGCCGATGCTCTGGCTGTGGCGCGCGCCAACGCCGAACGCCTGGCCCTGCCGGTGCGGTTTGCACAGGCCAACTGGCTGAGTGGCGTGGATGGGCATTTCGATGCCATCGTCACCAACCCCCCGTACATCCCTGCGGCCGATCCGCACCTGGCGGCACTCATCCACGAACCGCTCTCGGCCCTGGCCAGTGGCGCTGACGGGCTGGACGACATACGCACCATCGTGGTGCAATCGCCGGACCACCTGCTGCCTGGCGGCTGGCTGCTGCTGGAGCACGGCCACGACCAGGCCGATGCCGTGTGCGCGCTGCTGCGCGAGCGGGGTTTCGACCAGGTGCAAAGCCGCATGGACCTGGCAGGCATCGCACGCTGCTCGGGCGGACAATGGCCGACAGTGAAATAATCGCGTTATTGCGGGCTGGCAAGGCCTGCCAGCCTTTTCAAGGAGTATTCCCATGAGCGACACCCAACAACGCATCGACGCCCTCGTGAAATCCAGCGACATCCTGCTGTTCATGAAGGGCAGCGCGAGCTTCCCCATGTGCGGTTTCTCGGGCCGCGCGATCCAGATCCTCAAGGCCAGCGGCGTGGACCCCAAGTCCGTGGTCACGGTGAACGTGCTCGAAGACGACGAGATCCGCCAGGGCATCAAGGAGTACAGCCAATGGCCCACCATCCCGCAGCTGTATGTGAAGGGCGAGTTCATTGGCGGCTCGGACATCATGATGGAGATGTACGAATCGGGTGAACTCAAGCAGGTGCTGGGCACCGGCGAGTAAGCGATTCTTCGCTCTGCACCAGGCCGCCTTCGGGCGGCTTTTGCTTTCTGGCAACACGGCAGGTTGTCAGGGCTTGTCCTGCGTTAGGACGGGCATGTTGTGTGCTTGAATGGCTGCGTGATGTGACGCTTTTGCAACTCACCAGGAGCACGCGATGACCGGCCATAGCCTTGTTCCCCAAGCCCCTGCCCTGCGCCTGCCGGTGGCCCAGATGCGCAATGTGTTCCACCCCGGCGATGTGGAGCGCAAGCTCGCACGGCTGCAGGAGTCGGGCAACCAGCGCGAGTACGAGACCCTGCGCACTGTCTACGAGCGCATGCTCGAACGCGGGCCGGAGCGCTTCCAGGTCAAGCCTTCGGGTGTGCCCGACATGGCCAGCCTCTACGAACAGTTGCCCAACTTCACCGACGTTCTGGACGACGTGAAGCGCCATGTGGCCCTGGCGCAGGACAGCGCCGACGGACTGGAGGTGACCCCCATGCTGCTGCTGGGGCCGCCAGGCATTGGCAAGACGCACTTTGCCCGCCAGTTGGCCGACCTGCTGGGCACGGGCATGAACCTCTTGCCCATGAGTTCCATGACGGCGGGCTGGTTGTTGTCGGGCTCGTCCGCCCAATGGAAAGGCGCGCGGCCGGGCAAGGTTTTTGAAGCCCTGGTCGAAGGCGAATATGCCAACCCGGTGATCGTGGTGGACGAGATCGACAAGGCCGCTTCGGATGCCCAGTACGACCCGCTGGGCGCCCTGTACAGCCTGCTCGAGCACGACACGGCGCAAAGTTTCACCGACGAATTCGCCGAGGTGGCCATCGACGCGAGCCAGGTCATCTGGATCACCACGGCAAACGACAGCCGGGGCATTCCCGACCCTATCCTGAACCGCATGAATGTGTTCGAGGTGGAGGCGCCCACGCTGGCCCAGGCGCGTACCATCGCGCGCAACCTGTACCAGGGCATCCGCACCGGCCACGACTGGGGCCGCCTGCTCGACCCCGAGCCCCAGGGTGATGTGCTGGACCTGCTGGCCACCATGCCGCCACGCGAAATGCGCCGCGCGCTGATGACGGGCTTCGGCAACGCCCGACTCGATCGGCGCTCCACGGTGGAGGTGGCCGACCTGCCCAAGGCGGCCACAGGGCGCGGCCGTATCGGCTTCGTGCAGTAGGGACCGCCACGCCCGGAAACGGGCAGCTACACTTGGACAGCCCCGCCCCTGACGGCGGGCCTGCCACCCATGAGCCTGTCCCAAAGCCTGTTCGTCATCGGTCTGCTGATCGCAGCCAGCGCCTTCTTCTCCATGGCCGAGATCTCGCTGGCCGCTGCGCGCCGCCTGCGGCTGCGCCAGATGGCCGACGAAGGCGATGCACGCGCGGACCGCGTGATGCGCATGCAGGAGCAGCCGGGCGACTACTTCACGGTGGTGCAGGTGGGGCAGAACGCCGTGGCCATCCTGGGCGGCATCGTGGGCGAAGGGGCACTGAGCCCGCACTTCAGCACCCTGTTCGGCTGGTGGCTGACCGAGGACAACGCACAGCGCGTGGGCTTTCTGGCCTCGTTCCTGGTGATCACCTCGCTGTTCATCCTGTTCGCCGACCTGTTTCCCAAGCGCCTGGGCATGGCCGAACCCGAGCGGCTGGTGGTGCGCCTGGCCAAGCCCATGGCCTGGTGCATGGCCCTGCTACGCCCCGTGGTGTGGTTCTACAGCCGAGGCGCGGATGCACTGTTCCGCGTGCTGGGCCTGTCGTCGCTGCGCGACGACCGCATCACCTCGGACGACATCCTGGCCATGATGGAGGCCGGTGCACGCGCGGGCGTGCTCGCGGCACGCGAGCAGCAGGTCATCACCAACGTGTTCGAGCTGGACACGCGCACGGTGTCCAGCGCCATGTCGCCGCGCGACCGGATCGCCTATTTCCTGCGCGACGAGCCCGACTCAGTGATCCGCCTGCGCATCGCCGCCGAGCCGTTTTCCACCTACCCGGTCTGCGAAGGCGACATCGACCATGTGGTGGGGTACGTGGACGCCAAGGACCTGTTCCAGCGCGTGCTCAACAACCAGCCGATCTCGCTGGCCGATGACAGCCTGGTGCGCAAGGTGCTGATCGTGCCGGACCGGCTCACGCTGTCGGAGGTGCTGGAACAGTTCCGCCAGGTGCACGAGGACTTCGCGGTCATCGTCAACGAGTACAGCCTGGTGGTGGGCGTCGTCACCCTCAATGACGTGATGAGCACGGTGATGGGCGACCTGGTCTCGCCGCTGGACGAAGAGCAGATCGTGCGGCGCGACGAGAACTCGTGGCTGATCGATGGCGTGACCCCCATCAGCGATGTGCTGCGTGCGCTGTCGCTCGACGAGTTGCCCCATGGCGAGGAGTACGAAACCCTGGCAGGCTTTCTGATGGTGATGCTGCGCCGCGTCCCGCGCCGCACCGACAGCGTGAGCTGGGGTGGCTACAAGTTCGAGGTGCTCGATGTGGACAGCTACCGCATCGACCAGGTGATGGTGTCGCGGCTGTCGCAGTCTGTGGCGCCAGACAATACCAATACCCCAGGCACTATCGTCTAGGGTAGGCGCCGCCGGTCAGGCCCTGGCTAGCCCGTGGCGGGCCGGTCCACGTAGTTCCAGGCGCGCTGGGCGCCGAAGACCGCATCGGGGTACGGCGAACGCCCGCGGCTGCCGTTGTAGCGGCCGAGCGCCATGAACAGGTCGCCCCGCTCACGTTCGAGGTAGTGGCGCAGGATCACGCAGCCAAAGCGCAGATTTGTCTGCATGTGGAACAGCTTGCCGGCATCGCCATCGCCGATCACACGCGTCCAGAACGGCATGACCTGCATGTAGCCGCGCGCGCCCACGCTGGAGACGGCGAACTTGCGAAAGCCGCTTTCCACCTGGATCAGGCCGAGCACCAGGGAGACGTCGAGCCCCGCCCGCTTGGATTCGTACCAGACGGTCTGCAGGAAGTCGCGGCGCACCTGCCACTCGGGCTTGCGCCGGCGCAGCCGGTCGCTCATGGATGCGAGCCAGCGCACATAGTGCAGGCGCGTCTCGGTGGTGAAGAATTCGGGCTCGGGCGGTGCCTGGTTGGCGATGGCCGAGCTCAGCGCAGTGCGCACCGAGTCCATGAGCGGCTCTTCGAGCTGGCCGCCGGCATGGGCGAGCGCAGGCACAGCCAGCCAGGCCGAAGGGCCCGCCAGCGACGCCGTGGCCACCAGGCATGAACGCCTGGACAGGCCCCCGCCCGCTTGCCCTGTGCTCACCCCCTCGCCGCTCATACCGCCATGCGGCCCTTCACATGGGCCTGGATCTCGGTGACCGCCACCTTGGTGGCGGCGCTGTCGCGGCGGTGCTGGTACTCGACATGGCCTTCCTTGAGGCCACGGTCGCCGATCACCACGCGGTGGGGCACGCCGATCAGTTCCCAGTCGGCAAACATCGCGCCGGGGCGCTCGCCACGGTCGTCAAGCAGCACGTCCACGCCGGCGGCGAGGAAGTCCGCGTAAAGCTTTTCGGCTGCGGCCTTCACCTCTTCGCTGCGGTCCATGCCGATGGGGCAGATCACCACGGTGAAGGGGGCAATGGCGTCGGGCCAGATGATGCCGCGCTCGTCGTGGTTCTGCTCGATGGCTGCGGCTGGCAGGCGCGTGATGCCGATACCGTAGCAGCCCATTTCCAGGGGCTGGGGCTTGCCGTTCTCGTCCAGGAAGGTGGCATTCATGGCGCGGCTGTACTTGGTACCGAGGTAGAAGACATGGCCCACTTCGATACCGCGCTCGATCGCCAGTTCCCCCTTGCCGTCGGGCGAGGCATCGCCCGCGACCACATTGCGCAGGTCGGCCACGGCATCGGGCTCGGGCAGGTCGCGGCCCCAGTTGACACCGGTGATGTGGAAATCGGCTTCGTTGGCACCGCAGATCCAGTCGGCCATGAGCGCCACTTCGCGGTCGGCCACGATCTTGAGCGGCTTTTTCAGGCCGATGGGCCCCAGATAGCCCGGCTTGCAGCCGAAGTGCTCTTCGATCTCCCCCAAGGTGGCGAAGCGGAAGCCCGCCAGCCCCGGTACCTTGCCGACCTTGATCTCATTCATGTCATGGTCGCCACGCAGCAGCACCAGCCAGACCTGGGTCTTGACGGTCTCGCCCGCCTCGTTGGTCTCGTCGGTGGCCAGGACCAGCGACTTGACGGTGGTCTTCAGGGGCACGGACAGCAGTTCGGCCACATCGGCACAGGTGCTCTTGCCGGGCGTGGCCGTCTTGGTCAGCGCCTGCGTGGCAGCGCCGCGCGGGCCGGCAGGCGCCAGGGACTCGGCCTTTTCCATGTTGGCGGCGTAGTCGCTGCCGGGGCAGTAGACGATGGCGTCTTCGCCGGTGGCGGCGATCACCTGGAATTCCTCGCTCAGGTCACCGCCGATGGCGCCGCTGTCGGCGGCCACGGCACGGTAGGTCAGGCCGAAGCGGTCGAAGATGCGGCGATAGGCCTGGGCCATGACCTGGTAGCTCGCCTTGGCGGCGGCCTGGTCGCGGTCGAAGCTGTAGGCGTCCTTCATGGTGAACTCGCGGCCACGCATCAGGCCGAAGCGCGGGCGGCGCTCGTCGCGGAACTTGGTCTGGATCTGGTAGAAGTTTTTTGGCAACTGTTTGTAGCTGCGCAGCTCCTGGCGCGCGATGTCAGTGATCACTTCTTCGCTGGTTGGCTGAATCACGAAGTCCCGGCCGTGGCGATCCTGGATGCGCAGCAGTTCAGGGCCCATTTTTTCGAAGCGGCCGGTTTCCTGCCACAGCTCGGCCGGCTGGACCACAGGCATGGTGACTTCCACAGCACCTGCGCGGTTCATTTCCTCGCGCACGATGGCTTCCACCTTGCGCACCACGCGCAGTCCCATGGGCATGTAGTTGTAGATACCTGCGCCCAGCTTCTTGATCAGACCGGCGCGCGTCATCAGCTGGTGGCTGACCACCTCGGCATCGGCAGGCGCTTCCTTGAGGGTGGAAATGAAGAATTGGGAGGCTTTCATGCTGGGGCGGAGGGCGTTCAGGTGCAGCCCACTTGCTGCGCTCTAAGCGCCGTGCATAATGGACACAGTTTAAAAATTTGGGGTTTGATTATGCTTGACCGGGACGGCTTTCGGCCGAACGTCGGCATCATCCTGCTCAACCAGAAGAACCAGGTGTTCTGGGGCAAACGCATCCGCACCCACAGCTGGCAGTTTCCACAGGGTGGCATCGACCGGGGAGAAACCCCGGAACAGGCCATGTTCAGGGAGCTGCACGAAGAAGTGGGCCTGCACCCCAACCACGTGCGCTTGGTGGCCCGTACCCGGGACTGGTTGCGCTATGAGGTGCCTGACCGGTACATCCGCCGCGATGCGCGCGGACATTACAAGGGCCAGAAACAAATCTGGTATCTGCTGCAGCTGCTGGGGCACGACTGGGATCTGAACCTGCGTGCCACCAACCACCCGGAGTTCGACGCCTGGCGCTGGAACGACTACTGGGTACCGCTGGATGTGGTCGTGGAATTCAAACGTGGTGTCTATGAAATGGCACTCACGGAGCTTGCGCGCTTCCTGCCCCGCAACGAGCAGCGCAACCGCTACCTGCGCAGCGGCATGCGCACGCGCGATGGCGAACACGCAGGCAGCGCCATGTTCCGCACGGGTTCGCTGCTGGTGAATCCCGGCATGGAGTTGCCGCCGGGCGCAAGCTTCGACCCCGACCCGCAGGGCAGCCGGCCCATGGGATTGGAGGGCTTGCCGGCACCCTCCCCTCTGGACGCCAGCAGCACGAACGACGGCCCGCCACCGGCCAAGTAGTCCCGGCCGGGCTGGCGCCCGGGGCAGGTGCTTGCCGCAGCCAGGTGCTGCCCCGGCAAGATCCCCCATCACGCCGTGGTGAGCACCATGTTGTCGCGGTGCACCATCTCGGCTTCGGCCACATAGCCCAGCAGCCGCTCGAATTCCGAGGAAGACTTGCGGCACAGCAGGCGCGCCTCGGCACTTGCATAATTGGCCAGGCCCCGGGCGATCTCCACCCCGGCCAGGTCACGCACAGCGATCACGTCGCCGCGCGAGAAATCCCCCTCGACGGCCGTCATGCCAATCGGCAGCAGGCTCTTGCCTTCGTCGCGCACCTTGGCGGCGGCGCCTGCATCCACCAGCACCGCACCGCGCAGTTGCAGGTGGTCGGCCATCCACTGCTTGCGCGCCTGCTTCTTCTGCGTCTGCGCCACCAGCAGGGTTCCCAAGGCCTCTCCGTTCACCAGGCGCACCAGCACGTCCTGCTCGCGCCCCCAGGCGATCACAGTGGAGGCCCCCGAGCCGGCCGCGCGCTTGGCGGCGAGGATCTTGGTGATCATGCCGCCCTTGCCGATGCTGGAGCCTGCACCGCCGGCCATGGCTTCGAGTGCCAAGTCGCCCGCCTTGGCCTCGTGCACGAACTGCGCAGCCGGGTCGCGGCGCGGGTCGGCGGTGTACAGGCCCTTCTGGTCGGTGAGGATGACCAGGGCATCGGCCTCGACCAGGTTGGCCACCAGCGCGCCCAAAGTGTCGTTGTCGCCGAACTTGATTTCGTCGTTGACCACCGTGTCGTTCTCGTTGATCACGGGCACCACCCCCAGGCGCAGCAGGGTGAGCAGGGTGGAGCGCGCATTCAGGTAGCGCTCCCGGTCAGCGAGGTCGGCATGGGTGAGCAGCACCTGGGCGCTGCCCATGCCCTGCTCGCGCAGCTTGGTCTCGTACATCTGGGCCAGACCCATCTGGCCGACGGCGGCGGCGGCCTGCAGTTCATGCACCTCATGGGGACGGGAAGTCCAGCCCAGGCGCTTCATGCCCTCGGCAATGGCTCCGCTGGAGACCATGACCACCTCGCGCGGAGCGCCACCGCCCTCGCCGCGCACCAGCGCGGCCAGCTGCCGGCTCCATTCACCGATGGCCGCCTCGTCAAGGCCCCGGCCTTCGTTGGTGACCAGGCTGGAGCCTACCTTGACGACGATTCGGCGGGCATCCCGCAGCACACTGGAAACCATTTTTGCTTCTATTGCCTCTGTCGCTGGGTTGCCTTGGCGGCCACCGCATTGTGTTCTGTATGGTCGCCCCAGGGAAAACCGGGGCTTGCACATCCCGCCAGGTCAGGCCGGGGCATCCCCGGCAAAGCGCGGGTCGATCTCCTCGGGCACATTCTCCAGGCGCTGCTCGGCCTGCACATGGCGGAAGATGGCGTGGATCAGCGGCTCGCAGCCTTCGCGCGTCAGTGCGGAGATCTCGAACACCGGCCCCTTCCACTTGAAGCGCTTGACGAAATCCTTGACGCGCTTGTCGCGTTCGTCTCCGGGCACCATGTCGAGCTTGTTGAGCACCAACCAACGCGGTTTGTCATGCAGCGACTGGTCGTATTTCTTGAGCTCACCCACAATGGCCTTGGCCTGGGCGACAGGATCGACCGTGTCGTCAAAGGGCGCCAGGTCCACGATGTGCAAGAGCAGGCGCGTACGCTGCAGATGGCGCAGGAACTGGTGGCCCAGGCCCGCACCTTCGGAGGCACCCTCGATCAGGCCCGGAATGTCGGCGATCACAAAGCTCTGCTCCGGCCCCACGCGCACCACGCCCAGGTTGGGGTGCAGGGTCGTGAAGGGGTAGTCTGCGATCTTGGGCCGTGCGTTGGACACGGCCGTGATGAAGGTGGACTTGCCCGCATTGGGCATGCCCAGCAGCCCGACGTCGGCCAGCACCTTGAGTTCGAGCTTGAGATTCTTCCTCTCGCCAGGCCAGCCGGGGGTCTTCTGGCGCGGAGCGCGGTTGATGGCACTCTTGAAGCGCAGGTTGCCAAAGCCGCCGTCGCCGCCCTTGGCGATGGTCAGAACCTCGCCAGGGTTGAGCAATTCATAGAGCACCTCGCCGGTCTCTGCATCCGTGATGATGGTACCCACCGGCATCTTGAGCGTGATGTCGGAACCTGCGGCACCGAACATGTCGGAACCCATGCCGTGCTCGCCCCGCTTGGCTTCGTGCCGGCGCGAGTAGCGGTAGTCCACAAGGGTGTTGAGGCTTGGGTCCGCCACGGCGAACACATGCCCACCCCGGCCACCGTCCCCCCCATTGGGGCCGCCGAACTCCTTGTACTTCTCGTGCCGAAACGACACGCAGCCATTGCCGCCATCACCGGCAGCAATGTCAATATAGGCTTCATCGACGAACTTCATGGGTATCCAGTTTACAAAAGAGCGCTGCGCAAGAAAATCACCGGTGAAGGAGCAGCAGGGCTTTGCTCTTTTCGAGGGGTGTGCAAGACACCAGGGGGACGGGCATGCAGGCGATGCCAGGCGTCCAAACAACAAAGCCCCGACCAGGCGGGGCTTCGTTTGCTGCCGAAGGAAAGATCCCTCAGGCGGCCGTCACATTGACTGTCTGCTTGGACAGGGCCCCCTTGGTGCCGAACGACACGTGGCCGTCCACCAGTGCAAACAGGGTGTGGTCCTTGCCCACGCCCACGTTGGTACCGGGGTGGAAACGGGTACCGCGCTGGCGCACGATGATGGAGCCCGCACTGATCAGTTCACCACCGAACGCCTTGACACCCAGCATCTTTGGCTTGGAGTCACGTCCGTTTCGCGTAGAGCCGCCGCCTTTTTTCTGTGCCATGACATCAGCTCCCGATTAAGCAGCGATCACACCGATTTGCAGTTCGGTGAACTGCTGGCGATGACCTTGGCGTTTCTGATAGTGCTTGCGACGGCGCATCTTGAAGATGTGCACTTTGTCGTGCTTGCCGTGTGCCACGACAGTGGCTTTGACCGTTGCACCGGACACCAGGGGCGTGCCTACCTTCAGTTCAGCGCCGTTGCCGACAGCCAGAACCTGGTCGATCACAATTTCCTGGCCTACGTCCGCAGCAATCTGTTCTACTTTGATTTTTTCGCCGGAAGCAACGCGATACTGCTTGCCGCCGGTTTTTATGACCGCGTACATGTTGACCTCTTGATATGAGTTCTGCAGACGGATTTCCGCAGAGCCCTCGATTTTAGCACAGGCAGCAGATCGTGGCAAGCCAGCGACATCCGCCGCAAACGTGGGGCACCGCCACGGCAGGAAGGCCATGGCCGTTCCTATAATCCGCTGCACTTCGAGCGCTCCTATCTTGACTGACCACTCCCAACCAGCCGCCACGCCCGCACTCACGCTCATCGCCGCCGACATGCACGAGGTGGATCGGGTGATTGCCGCACGCCTGACCTCCTCTGTCCCGCTGGTCGGGCAGATTTCGCAGTACATCATTGCTGCAGGCGGCAAGCGGCTGCGGCCAGCGCTGCTGCTGCTCATCTGCGGCGCCCTGGGCTACCGCGGCGCCCACCGCTTCGGCCTGGCTGCCGTGGTCGAGCTGATCCACACCGCCACGCTGCTCCACGATGACGTGGTCGATGCATCCACCCTGCGCCGTGGTCGCGCGACGGCCAACGAGACCTTCGGCAACCCGGCCAGCGTGCTGGTGGGCGATTTCCTGCATACGCGCTCCTTCCAGATGATGGTCGAGACCGGCAGCATGCGGGTCATGGAAATCCTCTCGGAAGCCACCAACGTGATTGCCGAGGGCGAGGTGCAGCAGCTGATGAACATGCACGACGCCTCACTGGACGAGGAGGGCTATCTGCGGGTGATCCGCTCCAAGACGGCCAAGCTCTTTGAGGCCAGCGCGCGCCTGGGCGCCGTCCTTGCAGGCAGCCCCCCCGAACTCGAAGACGCCTGCGCCTCCTATGGCCAGGCCCTGGGCACGGCATTCCAGATCATCGACGACGTGCTCGACTACGACGGCGACGCCAGCGAGATGGGCAAGAACCTGGGAGATGACCTGCGCGAAGGCAAATCCACCCTGCCGCTGATTGCAGCCATGCAACGCGGCACGGCGGCCCAGGCCGCGATCATCCGGGAGGCCATCGAACAAGGCTCCACCGAACAACTCCCCGCCATCATTGCCATTGTCCGCGAAACCGGCGCACTGGAAGTCACCCGGGCTGCAGCGACCGCAGAAGCCCGCAGGGCCATTGCCGCCCTGCAGGCCCTGCCAGACAACGACTACACCGCCGGTTTGCTACACTTGGCGTCTCAATTGCTGGACCGTCGCGCATAGGCCTTGCCCTCATGCGACCCGCAGGTCCTGGCGCCCCACGGGCGCCATACGGGGTGTAGCTTAGCCTGGTAGAGCGCTACGTTCGGGACGTAGAGGCCGGAGGTTCGAATCCTCTCACCCCGACCACCGTCCTACGGAGGGTGTCGTATGGCAAATTCATTTTGAACTGTGGTTCAGGCGCCAATATGCAAAGCTGTACAGGTCTTTGCCAATAGGCGATGATAGGATGGCCTGCTGTTCAATTCCTAACACATTACCGGTTACATGGCTGCTGTAGATACTGCTCAGAAAGAAACACCTGCAATAGCCCTTCCGGGCTTGGGCCGGGCGTTGATGTCTGCGGGAAAGCTGACCCAGAAGGCAGCCGAGGATATTTACAAAAAGTCACAAACCAGCCGCACCAGCTTTATCGCTGAGTTAACCGGCTCGGGGGTTGTCTCTGCCGGCGACCTGGCCCATACGGTGTCGGCCGTCTTTGGCGCCCCTTTGCTGGACCTGGAGGCCATTGACCCCCTGCGGCTGCCCAAGGATCTGCTGGATGCGAAGATCTGCCAAGCCTACCGGGTGGTAGTGCTGAGCAAACGCAACAACCGCTTGATCGTCGCCACGGCAGACCCGACCGACCAGGAGGCCGCCGAGAAAATCAAGTTCACCACCCAGATGGGCGTGGATTGGATTATCGCTGAATATGACAAACTGAACCGACTGGTTGAAAGCACCACGAAATCGACGTCCGAGTCGATGGAGGCCATGACTGGCGGGGGGGATTTTGAGTTTGGCGATATTCCCGTTGAAGAGGAAGCCGATACGAATGAGAGTGATGCAGGAGCGGATGTCGAAGATGCTCCTGTCGTCAAATTTTTGCACAAGATGCTGCTTGACGCCTTCAACATGCGGGCGTCTGATCTGCACTTCGAGCCCTATGAGCACCAGTACCGCGTCCGCTTTCGCATCGATGGCGAATTAAGGGAAATCACCTCTCCGCCAATCGCTATCAAGGAAAAGCTGGCCTCACGCATCAAGGTGATTTCTCGCCTGGACATTTCCGAAAAGCGCGTGCCCCAGGATGGAAAGATGAAGCTGAAAATCGGCCCGGACCGGGTGATCGATTTTCGGGTGAGCACCCTGCCGACGCTGTTCGGCGAAAAGATCGTGATCCGTATCCTGGATCCGTCCAGCGCCAAGCTGGGCATTGATGCGCTGGGCTACGAGCCGGAAGAAAAGGCGCGCCTGCTGGACGCGATCAGCCGCCCCTACGGCATGATTCTGGTGACCGGCCCGACAGGCTCCGGCAAGACGGTGTCGCTGTACACCTGCCTGAACCTGCTCAACAAGCCGGGCGTGAACATTGCCACGGCGGAAGACCCCTCGGAAATCAACCTGCCCGGCGTGAACCAGGTCAACGTCAACGACAAGGCCGGCTTGACCTTTGCTGTGGCGCTCAAGTCCTTTCTGCGCCAGGATCCCGACATCATCATGGTGGGGGAAATCCGCGACCTGGAAACGGCCGATATCTCGATCAAAGCAGCCCAGACGGGACACTTGGTACTGTCTACGCTGCACACCAACGACGCTCCGACCACGTTGACACGGATGCGCAATATGGGCATCGCGCCGTTCAATATCGCTTCCAGCGTCATCCTGATCACCGCGCAGCGCCTGGCCCGGCGCTTATGCCCCAACTGCAAGGCCCCTGCAGACATTCCGCACGAAGCACTGGTAGATGCGGGTTACCCCGAAGAAGACCTTGACGGCTCGTGGGTGACCTACAAGCCCGTGGGCTGCTCGGCCTGCAACAACGGATACAAGGGTCGCGTCGGCATCTACCAGGTGATGCCGGTTTCTGAAGAAATCCAGCGGATTATTCTGCGTGACGGCAGCGCACTGGAAATCGCCGAGCAGGCCCGGGCCGAGGGCGTGCGCTCGCTGCGCGAATCAGCCCTGCACAAGGCCAAACTGGGGCTGACCTCTCTTGAAGAGGTATTGGCCGTGACCAACGAATAAACATTACAGAGTAGCGACGGGGAACACCATGGCGACTGCAGCAGCAACCAAGGACATCAAGGAATTCGTCTTCGAATGGGAAGGCAAGGACCGCGCCGGCAAGATCGTGCGTGGGGAAATCCGCGCAGGGGGCGAAAACCAGGTCCAGGCCACGCTACGCCGCCAAGGCGTTTTCCCGACCAAGATCAAGAAGCGGCGGATGAAGTCGGGCAAGAAGATCAAGCCCAAGGATATCGCCCTGTTCACACGCCAACTCGCCACCATGATGAAGGCTGGCGTGCCGCTGCTTCAATCCTTTGACATTGTGGGCCGGGGGAACACCAACGCCAGCGTGACCAAGCTGCTGAACGACATCCGTACCGATGTGGAGACAGGGACTTCGCTGAATGCGGCGTTCCGCAAGCATCCGCTTTACTTCGATACCCTCTACTGCAACCTGGTGGAGGCCGGTGAAGCAGCCGGTATTCTGGAAGCGCTGCTGGACCGTCTGGCCACCTACATGGAAAAAACGGAGGCCATCAAGTCCAAGATCAAGTCAGCACTGATGTACCCTATCTCGGTGATTATTGTGGCCTTTGTGGTGGTCACGGTGATCATGATTTTCGTGGTCCCCGCTTTCAAGGAAGTATTCACCTCGTTTGGCGCGGACCTGCCCGCCCCCACCTTGTTTGTGATGGCCATCAGTGAAATTTTTGTCAAATGGTGGTGGCTTATTTTCGGGGTGATTGGAGGTGGCTTCTATTTCTTCATGCAGGCCTGGAAACGCAGCGAGAAGATGCAGCGCTTCATGGACCGCGCGCTGCTGAAGATGCCGATCTTCGGCGCGCTGATCGACAAATCTTGCGTCGCCCGCTGGACTCGGACACTGTCCACCATGTTTGCTGCAGGGGTTCCTTTGGTCGAAGCATTGGACTCCGTTGGCGGCGCCTCTGGCAACTACGTCTATTCTTCCGCTACCGAGAAGATCCAGCAGGAGGTTTCGACTGGCACCAGCCTGACTGCGGCCATGGGCAACGCCAATGTCTTCCCCTCCATGGTGCTGCAGATGTGCGCCATTGGTGAAGAGTCAGGCTCTATCGACCATATGCTGGGCAAGGCTGCCGACTTCTACGAAGCCGAAGTCGACGAAATGGTGGCCGGTCTCTCCAGCCTGATGGAACCCATCATCATCGTGTTCCTTGGGACGCTGATCGGTGGCATCGTGGTTGCCATGTACCTGCCCATCTTCAAACTCGGCCAGGTCGTTTGATGGTCCTGGATCCGTGGTGGAACGCCGCGCTGGTCGGCGTCCTGGGCTTGCTGATCGGCAGTTTTCTGAATGTGGTGATCTACCGGCTGCCCAAGATGATGGAGCGGCAGTGGAATGCAGAGGTGGCCGCTTATGCCGCGGAGCAGACAGCATTAGCCGCAGCGCAGCAGGGCACCGGTAGTACGGCGGCTGTGGCCAGTGAAGCCCTCCCACCGCCCCCCGCAGAGCCATTCAATCTCATGGTTCCCCGCTCGCGCTGCCAGGCATGCGGGCACATGGTGCAGTGGTATGAAAACATCCCCGTTCTGAGCTACGTGTTCCTGCGCGGCAAGTGCTCGTCCTGCGGAACGCGCATCAGCCTGCGCTACCCCCTGGTGGAGCTGGCCACGGCGGGCCTGTTCGCTTTCCTGGGCCATTGGGGGGGGCTGTCAGCCCCCACCCTGGCTTGGTGCGGATTTGCTGCCGCGCTGGTGGCCCTGGCCATGATCGACTGGGACACGACCCTGCTGCCCGACGACATCACCCTGCCCTTGCTGTGGGCAGGATTGATCGCCTCGACCCTGGGCTGGACAGGCGTTCCCACGGCGGCCTCGGTGATGGGAGCTGTGTCCGGCTATCTGTCTCTGTGGCTCGTGTACTGGGGCTTCAAACTGGCCACCGGCAAGGAGGGTATGGGCTATGGCGACTTCAAGCTGTTCGCCGCGCTCGGTGCCTGGTTTGGCTGGCAGGCCCTGGTGCCCATCATCCTCATGGCATCGGTGATCGGTGCCATCGTGGGCCTGGCCCTGAAGTTCAGGAACCAGCTGCGCGAAGGCGGTTATGTGCCTTTCGGCCCCTTCCTGGTAGGCGCGGGGCTGGCGTCGATGGTGTTCACGCCCGAAGCCATTCTTCAGGCGGTGCTGGGTCGCCTCGGGCTGTAGCCATGCGCATCGGCCTGACCGGAGGTATCGGCAGCGGCAAGAGCACCCTGGGCCAATTGCTGGCGTCCCTGGGGGCGGCACTGATCGATGCCGACCAGATCGCGCGCAGCGTGACCGGTCCGGGCGGTGCGGCCATCGATGCGATCCGGCAGACCTTCGGGCCCGACTATGTCGATGCCTCCGGCGCACTCGACCGGGCCCGCATGCGTGCCCTGGCCTTTTCCGACGGGAATGCGCGAATGCGCCTGGAGTCCATCGTGCATCCGCTGGTGACGCAATTCAGTGCCGAAGGCGCTCGCCAGGCCCAGCAGGATGGCAAGCGCCTGATCGTGCACGACATTCCCCTGCTCGTGGAGTCCGGGCGCTGGGCCCGCCAGCTCGATGCCGTGGTGGTGATCGACTGCCCGGCCGAAACCCAGATCGAGCGGGTGGTCCAGCGCAGCGGTCTCGCGCGCGAAGCCGTGCAGGCCATTCTTTCCCACCAGGCCAGTCGGCCGGCACGCCGCGCAGCGGCAGATGCCGTCGTGCACAACGGCCCTCTCTGCACATTGACGCAATTACAGGCCCAGGCCGAGCAACTGGGACGGCTGTTCGGGCTATGATGCATGCGCACGCCTGTGGGCCTCTCCCGCTTTGACGGGCAGTGATCTACGGTGCACGGTGCCGCAAAATACCCTGAGAGCCCCGGGAACCCGCCAGCGTGATCCTTTACGAATACCCTTTCAACGAGCGCCTCAGAACGTACCTGCGTCTGGAGCAGCTGTTTCGCCGGCTCGGCGAACTGATCCCGCGCTCCCACGCCCTGGACCACCATTTCGCACTGGTCACGATCTTCGAGATCATGGACGTGGCTGCCCGCGCCGACCTGAAAGCGGACGTTCTCAAGGACATCGAGAAGCACAAGCACCAACTGGAAGGCTACCGCGGCAATCCGTCCATCTCGGAAGCCGCACTGGAAACGGTCATCACGCAGCTGGACCATTGCTTCACCGCACTGAACACACAAAGCGGCAAATCTGGCCATGCCCTCACGGAGAACGACTGGCTGATGAGCATCCGCAGCCGCGTGGGAATTCCGGGCGGCACCTGCGGCTTCGACCTGCCCGCCTACTATGCCTGGCAGCACCGCGACGTGGCCTACCGCCAGAACGCGCTGCAGGAATGGGCCTCCACCCTGGCGCCCATGGCCGAATCCATCTATGTGCTGCTCAAGCTGCTGCGTGACTCGGGCGTGCCGCAGAAGGTGGCCGCCGAGCGTGGCCAGTTCCAGCAGAACCTGCCCCAGGGCCGCACCTTCCAGTTGCTGCGCCTGCGCATGGATCCCACCCTGGGGCTCATTCCGGAAATCAGCGGCAACCGTCTGATCGTCTCGGTGCGGCTCATGCGCCAGGAGGCCGATGGCCGGTTGCACTCCTGCACGGAGGATGCCGCGTTCGAACTCACCCTGTGCGCCTGAAGGAGACACCTGCCATGGCCCCCGCCACCAAGCCAGAAGGCCACCGGACCGTCGTCTGCCCCACCTGCGGCGGCGACAGCATCTACAGCCCGGCCAATCCCTACCGTCCCTTCTGCAGCGAGCGTTGCAAGCAGGTGGACCTGGGTGCCTGGGCGAGTGAAGACTTCCGCATGCCCGCCGAAGCCCCTCCCGCCGACGCCCAGTACGGCGACCCCAAACTGCAGCACTGATTCAGGAATCCGACTCTGGGGGTACAAAGGCGATGCCCCGCTCCCCGGACAACCACTGCAGAACCGGGTACGCGCCCGGCAGCACCGGGCTCACGTCCAGGGGCAACTGCTGCCAGGCCATCGCCTGGCCCTCGCGCATCTCGAACTCCCCCGTCCATGCGTGGACCTTGCACCAGTGCAGGCGCACCAGCGCGTGCGGGTAGTCGTGCTCGGTGACCTTCCAGACCTCGGCAGGCCCGATGGTCACCCCCAGCTCCTCAACCAGCTCACGCCTCAGCGCCTGCTCCACCGTCTCGCCCACTTCGAGCTTGCCGCCCGGAAACTCCCAGTAGCCCGCATAGGGCTTGCCTGGCGGGCGGGTGGACAACAACAGCGCGCCATCGTGGCGCACCAGAATGCCTACGGCCACCTCGGTGTGCTTGCGCACTGCCGCCGCTTCGCTTGCCACAGCTTCAACCACCATTGCGCCCCGCATAGTCACGTGCAAACTGGTAGGCCACGCGGCCGCTGCGCGAGCCCCGCTCCAATGCCCAGATCAGGGCCTGAGGACGGGCTGCCACGATGTCGTCCGCAGCGATGCCCAGCGACGACAGCCACTGCGCCACGATGGCCAGGTACTCATCCTGGCTGAACGGGTAGAAGCTGACCCACAGGCCAAAGCGCTCCGACAGCGAGATTTTTTCCTCCACCACCTCGCCCGGATGCACCTCGCCATCCTCGCTGTGGGTGTAGGTCAGGTTCTCGGTCATGTACTCGGGCAGCAGATGGCGGCGGTTGCTGGTCGCGTAGATCAGCACATTCGGCGTGGCGGCCGCCACCGATCCGTCGAGGATGGACTTGAGCGCCTTGTAACCCGGCTCGCCCTCTTCGAAGCTCAGGTCGTCACAAAACACAATGAACTTCTCGGGCCGGCCCGAGACCACGTCCACGATGTCGGGCAGGTCGGTCAGGTCGGCCTTGTCCACCTCGATCAGGCGCAGGCCCTGGGGCGCATAGGCATTGAGGCAGGCCTTGATCAGTGAGGATTTGCCGGTACCGCGTGCCCCCGTGAGCAGCACGTTGTTGGCGGGCTTGCCCTCCACGAACTGGCGTGTATTGCGCTCGATCTTTTCCTTCTGCCCATCGATTTCCTTGAGCTCGGTGAGGGCCATCGTGGCGACATGGCGCACAGGCTCCAGCGTGCCGTGGCCGCTGCTGCGCTTGCGGTAGCGCCAGGCGATCGAGGCCGTCCAGTCGGGGGCCGAAAGCGGCTGCGGCAGGGCCGCCTCGATGCGGGTGATCAATTGCTCCGCGCGCGCGATCAGGTGTTCCAGTGCTTGGTTCATGGGCCGGTGGCTCGCGATCTCAGGAACGGTAGTCCGCGTTGATGGTCACGTATTCGTGGCTGAAGTCGCAGGTCCACACGGTGTCGGCCGCGCTGCCACGGCCCAGCACCACGCGCACGGTGATCTCGCTTTGCTTCATCACACGCTGGCCGTCTTCCTCGCGGTAGGCCGGGTTGCGCCCACCGCGCACGGCCACGTGCACATCGTCTAGGTACAGGTCGATACCGGTCTGGTCCAGGTCCTCGATGCCTGCATAGCCCACGGCCGCGAGAATGCGGCCCAGGTTCGGGTCGCTGGCGAAGAAGGCCGTCTTGACCAGGGGCGAATGCGCGATGGCATAGGCCACCTTGCGGCATTCGTCGCCGGTCCTGCCCCCCTCCACGCGCACCGTGATGAACTTGGTGGCGCCCTCGCCGTCGCGCACGATGGCCTGGGCCAGCTTCTGCGCCACCTGCATCATGGCGGCCTGCAGCGCCTGGCCTTCAGGGCTGGCCAGGTCGGTGATGGGGGCATGGCCGGCCTTGTTGGTGGCCACGAGCACGAAGGAATCGTTGGTGGACGTGTCACCGTCGATGGTCACGCGGTTGAACGAGCCATCGGCCAGCACGCGCACCAGCTGCTGCACCACTTCGGGCGCCACGCAGGCATCCGTCGCCAGGAAGCCCAGCATGGTCGCCATGTTGGGGCGGATCATGCCCGCCCCCTTGCTGATGCCGGTGATGGACACCGTGGCGCCAGCCACCTGCGCCTGGGCGGAAAAAGCCTTGGGCAGGGTGTCGGTGGTCATGATGCCTTCGGCGGCGCGGGCCCAGTGGTCGGCTTTCGCGTCGGCAATGGCCGCGGGCAGACCGGCCTCGATGCGGTCCAGCGGCAAGGGCTCCATGATCACGCCGGTGGAAAACGGCAGCACCTGCTCGGGCGCCACGTTCAGGTGGCTGGCCAGTGCCTTGCACATCGCACGCGCACGCGCCAGCCCGTCGGCACCGGTGCCGGCGTTGGCATTGCCGGTATTGATCACCATGGCGCGGATGGCCTTGCCACCTGCCAGGTGCTCACGCCCCACCTGCACAGGTGCGGCGCAAAAGCGGTTCTGCGTGAACACGCCGGCCACGCTGGCGCCTTCGTCCAGCAGAAACACCGTCAGGTCCTTGCGGTTGGCCTTGCGGACACCGGCTTCGGCAACACCAATGCGGACACCGGCAATTGGATGCAGATCGGAGGCGACGGGGGCAAGAAGATGAACGGGCATGGGAGGATCTCTTTCTCGAATGACTGCGTCCGATTATGCGAAAAACCGTGGCGCACGAATGAAAACACGGGCCGGGGCCCGTGTCTGGATGTCAATCAGCAGCTCAAGCCAGCTTGCCGTGGCATGCCTTGTACTTCTTGCCACTGCCGCAAGGGCACGGGTCGTTGCGGGCCACCCGCATGCCTTCGGGCAGGGCAGCGGCCTGGGCGCCGCCTTGCTGCTGCAGGCCGGGGGTGGTCTCCGCCTCGCCCGTCTCGGTGGGCGCCGTGTAAGTCACGTTGGAGATGGCTTCGGCGCGGCTTTCCATGTCCTGGGCGGCCTGGTCGAGCTGCGCCTGCGACTGGATCTGCACCGTCATCAGCACCTTGGTGACTTCGTTCTTGACCTGGTCGATCAGCTGGCGGAACAGCTCGAAGGCTTCGCGCTTGTATTCCTGCTTGGGCTGCTTCTGGGCGTAGCCGCGCAGGTGGATGCCCTGGCGCAGGTAGTCCAGCGAGCTCAGGTGGTCGCGCCAGTTCGAGTCGAAGTTCTGCAGCAGCACCACGCGTTCGAACTGCGTGAAGTTCTCGCGGCCCACCTGCTCGACCTTGGCGTCGAAGGCTTCCTTGGCCGCTTGCACCACCTTCTCGAGAATCTCATCGTCGGTGATCGCACTCGACCCTTCCACGATGGACTTCAGGTCGATCTGCACCTGCCACTCTTCGGCCAGCACCTTCTGCAGCGCAGGAATGTCCCACTGCTCTTCGACCGACTCGGGGGGCACATACTGGTGCACCAGGTCGGTCATGCAGTCGTCGCGCATGGCGGCGATCATGTCCGACAGGTCGGCCGAGTCCAGGATCTCATTGCGCTGCTGGTAGATCACCTTGCGCTGGTCATTGGCCACGTCATCGTATTCCAGCAATTGCTTGCGGATGTCGAAGTTGCGGGCCTCCACCTTGCGCTGGGCCGATTCGATGCTGCGCGTCACAATGCCGGCCTCGATGGCTTCGCCATCGGGCATCTTCAGGCGGTCCATGATGGCCTTGACACGGTCGCCCGCGAAGATGCGCATCAGCGAGTCGTCCAGGCCCAGGTAGAAGCGCGAGGAGCCGGGGTCCCCCTGGCGGCCCGAACGGCCACGCAGCTGGTTGTCGATGCGGCGCGACTCGTGGCGCTCGGTGGCGATGATGCGCAGGCCGCCCAGGGCCTTGATCTTCTCGTGGTCCGCAGACCAATCGGCACGCAGCTGGGCGATCTGGGCCGCACGGCCGGCCTCGTCCAGCGACTCGTCGGCCTCGACGGCGGCGATCAGCTTTTCGATGTTGCCGCCCAGCACGATGTCGGTACCGCGACCGGCCATGTTGGTGGCGATGGTGATCATGCCGGCGCGACCGGCCTGAGCCACGATATCGGCCTCACGGGCGTGCTGCTTGGCGTTGAGCACCTGGTGCGGCAGGCCTTCCCGGTTGAGCAACTGGTCGATGATCTCGGAGTTTTCGATCGAAGTCGTCCCCACGAGCACCGGCTGGCCACGCTCGTGGCACTCACGGATGTCCTTGATGGCCGCCTCGTACTTCTCGCGCGTGGTCTTGTACACACGGTCGAGCTGGTCGTCGCGGCGGCTGGGGCGGTTCGGCGGGATCACCACGGTTTCCAGGCCGTAGATCTCCTGGAATTCGTAGGCTTCGGTATCGGCCGTGCCGGTCATGCCGGCCAGCTTGCTGTACAGGCGGAAATAGTTCTGGAAGGTGATCGAGGCCAGCGTCTGGTTTTCGGCCTGGATGTTCACGCCTTCCTTGGCTTCGACGGCCTGGTGCAGGCCCTCGCTCCAGCGGCGGCCCGACATCAGGCGGCCGGTGAACTCGTCCACGATCACGATCTCACCGTTCTGCACCACATAGTGCTGGTCGCGGTGGTACAGGTGGTTGGCCCTGAGCGCTGCATACAGGTGGTGCATCAGCGTGATGTTGGCCGGATCATAGACCGAAGCCCCCTCGGCGATCAGGCCGTGGCTGGCCAGGATGCGCTCCGCGCTTTCATGGCCCTGCTCCGTCAGGAACACCTGGTGGGTCTTCTCGTCGAGCGTGAAGTCGCCGGGCTTGGTCACGCCCTCGCCAGTGCGTGGGTCGGCCTCACCTTCCTGGCGCACCAGCAGCGGCACCACCTTGTTCATGGCGATGTACATGGCCGTGTGGTCTTCGGCCTGGCCGCTGATGATCAGGGGCGTGCGCGCCTCATCGATCAGGATCGAGTCCACTTCGTCGACGATGGCGAAGTTCAGGCCCTGCTGCACACGGTCCGCGGCCTCATAGACCATGTTGTCGCGCAGGTAGTCGAAGCCGTATTCGTTGTTCGTGCCGTAGGTGATGTCGGCGCGGTAGGCGGCCTGCTTCTCCTCGCGCGGCATGTTGGGCAGGTTGATGCCCACCGTGAGGCCCAGGAAGTTGTACAGGCGGCCCATCCAGGTCGCGTCGCGGTTGGCCAGGTAGTCGTTCACGGTCACCACGTGCACGCCCTTGTCGGACAGGGCGTTCAGGTACACCGGCAGCGTGGCGGTCAGGGTCTTGCCCTCACCCGTGCGCATTTCGGCAATCTTGCCGTAGTGCAGCGCCATGCCGCCCAGCAGCTGCACGTCGAAGTGGCGCATCTTCATGATGCGCTTGGAGCCCTCGCGCACCACCGCAAACGCTTCGGGCAGGATATCGTCCAGCGACTCCCCCTTGGCCACCCGGTCCTTGAACTCCTGCGTCTTGGCGCGCAGCGCCTCGTCCGTCAGCTTCTCGTAGTCGGGCTCCATCGCGTTGATGCGGGAGACCGTCTTGCGGTACTGCTTGAGAAGCCGGTCATTGCGGCTGCCGAATAGTTTGGTAAGGAAGTTGGTGGCCATGCGAACAGGACCGCCCCAGCGCTGCAATCAGCGCGCGAGGCGACCGAAACCCCTAAGATGAATTGAGAGATCAGGTGGGTGCGCTGCCCGGGTTTGCAAGGACTGCACGACCCCGGGCGGCGAACGCCGGACCTGCGATTTTACCTGCCTGCCGCAGGCCCGCCGGAAGCCACCACGGCCCCGGCCTTCTGCGGGGCCCCGGCCACCGCACTGCCGGCGCTGAGAAACTTCTGCGGATCCTGGAAAACCCCTTGCACCAGCACCTCGAAGTGCAGGTGCGGACCGGTAGAGCGGCCGGTGGTGCCGACTTCGGCGATCTTCTGCCCGCGCTTGACGATGTCCCCTTGCTTCACCAGGGTACGCGAGGCGTGCGCGTAGCGCGTCACCAGCTGGTTGCCATGGTCCACCTCGATCATGTTGCCGTAGGCAGGGTGGTACTCCTGTGTCACGACCACGCCGCCAGCGGCAGCCAGGATGGCGGTGCCGGTATCGGCCTGGAAATCGAGCCCGGTGTGCAGGGCCGACTGCCCCGTGATCGGGTCGATGCGCCAGCCGAACGATGAGCCAGGCAGCTTGCCTGCCACAGGCGCATGCGTGGGCACCATCTTCTTGCGGATGTGCTGGTCGAACAGGCGCGACTCCATCACCGTCATCAGGTCCACGCGCTGGTTGGTCAGGCGCTCCAGGTCATCCAGGGTGGCCTGCAGCTCTTCCATGCTCAGGTTGTGGGCACTCACCAGCGCGCCGCCACGCCCGTCGCTGCGCAGCTCCGTGGCGGGCATGCCCGCGAGGCCCAGCACACGCTCGCCCAGCGATTCAAGCTGCACCATGCGTGCCTGCATCTCGCCCACCCGCTTGGCCATGGCATCGAGGTTGGCCCGCATGAAGCGGTCGCGCTCGGCGAATTCGTCCTTCACCACCAGGCGCACCAAGGCGCCGAACACCGGCCAGCCCTCGCGTGCACCCTTGAGAAAGACCCAGTGGTACAGGCCGGCGGCCGTCACCATGAGTCCGAGGGAAAGAAGCAGGCCCGCCAGCAAAAGGCGGACTCCTGACAAATGAATGGCGCGGCTGCGCGCCAAACGGGCGTCCGTGATAATCAGGTGCACTACGACATCTCCACGCCCACCGGCGCATCCCCATGACCCGCCGCCACTACGCCGTCACCCTGCAGCAAGCCAGCGAGGAATCCCCCACGCTGCACATGCTCACCGCAATGACACGCGACTCCAGCGATCGGCTCAAGGCCATTGAATTGTTGTTACCTGCCGGCCTGCGCCAATCCGTCCAGGCAGGCCCCATCGATGGGAATACCTGGTGCCTGCTGGTCAAGAGCAATGCCGCCGCGGCCAAGATCCGTCAACTGCTGCCTGCACTGCAGGCGCACTTGCGCAGCCGGGGGTGGGAGGTTAACTCCATTCGGCTGAAAGTTCAAACCTGAAAAACAGGCCCAAAGACAGTTACTTGCTTGTCAAAAAGCTGCCAAATGGGTATGGCAGAGGGCCTTCCGGAGGCCGTCGCAGTGCTCGCCCCACACAACGCGCGGATGATTCCACGGCCAGCGCAGACCGAGGGACGAGAGGGTAGGGAGGAAAAGATGGTGCCGGTTGTCGGAATCGAACTGACGACCTACCGCTTACAAGGCGGGTGCTCTACCAACTGAGCTAAACCGGCGAAGGCTGGATTCTATCCTGCAAAAACAGCCCTCAAAATGAACCGAGGGCGCGCGCCCGCCCTATTTCACCCGCTTGAGCGCTGGGCGGCTGCCACCACCGGAAGGCGAAGGGCGCGGGGGATTGCCATCGCCGCCCTCAGACCCAGGGGATTCCCCGGGAATCAGATGGACCACGCGGTCATCCGCAGGCGTAGACGATGCTGGCGCGGCCGCGGGCACCGGGGCCAGCTCGGCAGGCACGGAGGCCGGCGGCGGCAGGCCCTGCGGCGAGGCGCCCACGGTCAGGTTGTCCACCGGTGGAGGGAACGCCATGCCCTGGCCGTTCTCCCGCGCATAGATGGCGATCACCCGGCCCACCGGCACCAGGATCTCGCGCGGCTTGCCGCCAAAGCGGGCCTTGAACTCGATGAAATCATTGCCCAACTGCAGCGCGCTGGTGGCGTCGTAGCTGATGTTGAGCACGATCTCGCCATCGTTCACATACTCGCGCGGCACCTGCACGGAATCGTCCACCCGCACCGCCACATAGGGGGTGAGCCCGTTGTCCGTGCACCACTCGTAGAGGGCGCGGATCAGGTAGGGGCGTGTGGACGTGGATTCCGTGGCATTCATGGGCTAGGTGCAGGCGGTCAGGGGCAGACGATGGCGCAGGCGCATTACTTGCGCATGACCTTTTCGGAAGGCGTCAGCGCTTCGATGTAGGCAGGGCGCGAGAAGATGCGCTCGGCGTACTTGAGCAGCGGGGCCGCATTCTTGCTCAGGTCGATGCCATAGTAGTCCAGGCGCCACAGCAGCGGGGCAATGGCCACATCGAGCATGGAGAAGTTGTCGCCCAGCATGTACTTGTTCTTGAGGAACACGGGGGCCAGCTGCGTCAGGCGGTCGCGGATGTGGGCACGTGCCTTTTCCAGCGCCTTTTCGTTGCCCTTGGTCGCACGCGACTCCAGGATGTTCACGTGCACGAACAGTTCCTTCTCGAAGTTGAGCAGGAACAGGCGCACACGGGCGCGGTCCACCGGGTCGCCGGGCATCAGTTGCGGGTGCGGGAAGCGCTCGTCGATGTACTCGTTGATGATGTTCGACTCGTACAGGATCA
>JAESFW010000303.1_pt1 | contig 40825 bp, 41 predicted proteins | sample 9269481 | NCBI WGS metagenome assembly JAESFW01 (sample SAMN14515350, study PRJNA621654) | algae metagenome | isolation source: Lyngbya sp. HA4199-MV5 and co-occurring heterotrophs from soil with... | place: USA: Ahupuaa O Kahana State Park, Hawaii | collected 2009-07-21 | reverse complement strand
CCGGGCGTGTCCACGAAAGTGAACACGGGCAGCTTGAACTTCTCGGCCGTCTTCATCAGGCGCAGGGCCTTGCGGTAGCCCTCGGGCTTGCTCATGCCGAAGTTGCGCATGGCGCGCTCCTTGGTGTCGCGCCCCTTCTGGTGGCCCAGCACCATGCAGGCATGGCCGTTGAAACGCGCCAGGCCGCCCACGATGGACAGGTCATCCGCGTAGTGGCGGTCGCCGTGCAGTTCGACGAAGTCGGTGAAGATGTCGCGCACGTAGTCGAGCGTGTAGGGGCGCTCGGGGTGGCGGGCGATCTTGGTGATCTGCCAGGGAGACAGCTCGGCGTAGATGTCCTTGGTGAGCTGCTGGCTCTTCTTGCTCAGCTGGTCGATCTCTTCCGAGATGTCGACGGCGCTCTCGGTCTGCACGTAGCGCAGTTCCTCGATTTTGGTTTCGAGTTCGGCAATCGGCTGCTCGAAATCCAGAAAAGTCTTTTTCGCCAACGTAGTTCTCCTTGGGTCGCGCCCGGGGCGCGTGCCATGAATGAGGCACGCACTGTAACCGACGCGTTACGAGTTTTGCTTGACGCCTGTCTGAAAGCTCAGAACGCGACCACAGGCTGGGGGTCCATGGACCGCCAAATATACCAAGTCGCCACGCTCGCCCAGGGCCGCCAGGCCTCGGCGACTTCGCGGGCTTCACTGCGGCTCACCGTCTCGCCCGAGAAGTAGTTGTGGCTGATGCCGCTGATCAACCCCACGTCGTCCAGGGGCAAGACATTGGGGCGCATCAGGTAGAAGATCAGGAACATCTCGGCCGTCCAGCGGCCGATGCCGCGAATGGCCACCAGCTCGGCGATGATGGCCTCGTCGTCCATCGAGGCCCAGTCCTTCACGTGCAGCTTGCCGCCGTCGAAGTGCAGGGCCAGGTCCACCAGGTAGTCCACCTTGCGCGCCGACAGGCCGGCCGCGCGCATGTCGTCCACCTTGAGCTTGAGCACATTGGCCGGCTTCATGCTGCGCGGCAGCTTGGAAAAGCGCTCCCACACGGCCTGGGCGGACTGCGCCGAGACCTGCTGGCCCACGATGGAGCGCGCCAGCGTGGTGAAGGCATCGCGCCGGGTCTGCAACGCGGCGTCGCCGAACTGCGGGATCAGGCGCTTCATCACCCGGTCCTTCTTCATCAGGTGCTTGCAGGCCTCGGCCCAGTAGGTGGGCGTGGACGGCACCACGACCTTGGTTGCAGCAGCGGCAGACGACGATTCGGCCGCGGCGGATACGGCAACGGCCGCAGCAACGGCGGCGACTTCGGGGGCCAACAGTTCTTCTTTAGCCATTTTTTTGCGTACCGCAGCCATGTTGGTTGTTCTTCTTGTTCTCGTGTGCGTTCATTCGTTCTTCGTTCGGGGGCATGCGGATCTTGGTCGTTCTATCTATCTGACTATCTCTGACGGGCTATCGCTATCTATCTGTCTGTCTGTCTATCGCTTGGAGCGGACCACACAACTCGGCGCAGCAACGACGCCAGAAGGGTTTGTGGGCCGCTCGCTCTTACTCACTGGGCCGCCTCCCAGGTGGTGCCGGCGGCCGAATCCTTGAGCACGATGCCCTGGGACAGCAGCACCTGGCGGATGCGGTCCGCCTCGGCAAAATTCTTGGCGGCCTTGGCGGCAGCACGCGCGGCGATCTGCTCGGCGATGGCGGCCTCGTCCAGCCCGGCACCGGCCTGCAGGAAGGCCTGCGGATCGCCCTGCAGCACCCCCAGGCAGCCGCCCAGGGCCTTGAGCAGGCCGGCCAGTTCGGCCGAGCGGGTCTTGTTCACCTCGCCCGCCAGCTCGAACAGCACGGCCATGGCCTCGGGCGTGCCGAAGTCCTCGTCCATCGCGGCCTTGAAGCGCGCGGCGTAGGGGTCGGCCCAGTCGATGGCGGCCACGGGGGCCGGCGCCACCAGGCTGAGCGCGGTGTACAGACGCTTCAAGGCATTGCGCGCGTCGTCCAGATGGGCATCGCTGTAGTTCAGGGCACTGCGGTAATGGGCGCGCACGATGAAGAAGCGCACCGTCTCGACGTCGTACTTCGCCAGCACCTCGCGGATGGTGAAGAAGTTGCCGAGCGACTTGCTCATCTTCTCGTTGTCCACGCGCACAAAGCCGTTGTGCACCCAGAATTTCGCCAGGGGCTTGCCGTTGGCGCCCTCGCTCTGGGCGATCTCGTTCTCGTGGTGCGGGAACTGCAGGTCCATGCCGCCGCCGTGGATGTCGAAGGTCTCGCCCAGCGTCGCGCCGCACATGGCCGAGCACTCGATATGCCAGCCGGGGCGGCCCGAGCCGAAGGGGCTGTCCCACTTGGCTTCGGGCGGCTCCTCGGGCTTGGAGGCCTTCCACAATACGAAATCAAGCGGATCTTCCTTGCCGTCGAGCACGGCCACGCGCTCGCCCGCGCGCAACTCGTCGATGGACTTGCCCGAGAGCTTGCCGTAGCCGTCGAACTTGCGCACCGAGTAGTTCACGTCGCCATTGCTGGCGCGGTAGGCCAGGCCCTTGCCTTCGAGCGTGCCGATGAGCGAGAGCATCTGCGGCACGTACTCGGTGGCGCGCGGCTCGATCGAGGGCGGCTCGATGCCCAGGGCCGCGATGTCGGTGTGCATGGCGGCGATCATCTCGTCCGTGAGGGCACGGATGGTGATGCCGCGCTCCAGCGCACGCTTGATGATCTTGTCGTCGATGTCCGTGATGTTGCGCACGTAGGTCACGCGCAGGCCGCTGGCTTTGAGCCAGCGCTGCACCACGTCGAACGCCATCATCATGCGGGCGTGGCCGATGTGGCACAGGTCGTAAATGGTCATGCCGCACACATACATGCGCACATGGCCAGGTTCGAGCGGGGAAAAGTTCTCCAACTCACGCGACAGCGTGTTGTAGATGCGCAAGCTCATGGAATGTCAGTCTGGGGAAATCGGCAGGGGGGTGTGGGTGAAGCCCGTTCACCCGGCAGCAGCGGGAAACAGGCCCCGACAGGGGCGCACCCAGCGTGGGCGCCCATCGAAATCACCAGCGGCAACAGCGCACCGTCATGACCACCCCCTCAGCTACAATCCGCCGCAGTATAAGCCCCGCCAGGGTCCGACGCTGTCAAACACCTTCCATACCCTCATGAAGCAACCCGTTAGCCGCACCCTCCCCCGACTCCTGCGCCTGGTGGCCCTGACCGCCCTGATCGGCTCCGGTCTCGCGCATGCGGCCGACGACTACGCGGACATCACGCAACTGCTCAAGGCCGGCAAGGCGGGCGAAGCCCTGGCCAAGGCCGACCAGCGCCTGGCGGCCAACCCGCGTGACCCGCAGCTGCGCTTTCTGCGTGGCGTGGCCCAGTCCGACTCGGGCAAGCCCGCCGAGGCCATCGCCACCTTCACCAAGCTGACCGAGGAATACCCCGAGCTGCCCGAGCCCTACAACAACCTGGCCGTGCTCTACGCCAACCAGAACCAGCTGGACAAGGCCCGCACCGCGCTGGAGATGGCCATCCGCACCAACCCCAGCTACGCCACCGCGCACGAGAACCTGGGCGACATCTACGCCAAGCTGGCCAGCCAGGCCTACAACAAGGCCCTGCAGCTCGACGCCACCAACGCCAACTCGGTCAAGCCCAAGCTGGCGCTGATCCGCGAGCTGTTCTCGGCCGACCCGGCGGGCAAGCGCCCTGCCGCCGCCGCCCCCGCGCCAGCCCCCGCCGTGGTGGCCACCCAGCGCCCGGCACCGGCGCCCGCGCCGGCAGCAACCCCGGCGGCACCCGCCCCTGCGCCTGCGGCCGCCCCCACGCCCGCCCCGGCGCCAGCCGCTGCAGCCCCGGCACCGGCAGCAGCAGCCACCCCGGCCGCTCCGGCAGCCGCAGCGGCCGCCACCCAGGACGTGACCGCCGCCGTGCAGGCCTGGGCTGCCGCCTGGGCCGCCAAGGACATGAAGGCCTACCTGGCCGCCTACGACAAGGACTTCGACCCGCCAGGCCGCCAGACCCGCGCCGCCTGGGAGAAAGAGCGTGAGGCGCGCATCGTGGGCAAGTCCAAGATCGCGGTGCAGGTCTCCGACATCACCGTGAGCGTGAGCGGCAACAAGGCCACGGCGCGCTTTCGCCAGGCCTACAGCGCCGACGCACTCAACGTGACCAGCCGCAAGACGCTGGACCTGGTGCAGAACGGCGGCCGCTGGGCCATCGTGCGGGAATCCACCGGCGGCTGATGGGCATGCACGACATGGCGACGGTGCCCACCACCGCGTGGGCTGGCCAACACACCAGCCCCTGAACGACGCACGGACATGATGGTGGAGCCGTCCCCATGGGGCCGCCGCACGGCGGCCTTTGTCATTGCCATGGCCAGCGCTGCGCAGGCCCTGCCCGCCTTCGCGCAGAACCCGCAGGCGCGCATGCGCACGGGCGCCGCGGCCAAGCCCGCCAAGGCGCCCGAGGCGCTGCGCGACGGCCAGGCCGAAACCCGCCTGCTCGAGGTCTACCAGCTCACCGGCGAAGGCCGCGGCCGCGAGGCCCTGGCCCGCGCCGAAAGCCTGGCGCGCGACTACCCCAACTTCCAGCTGGCGCAACTGGCCCTGGGTGACCTGCTCAACGCCCGCGTGCGGCCCGTGCGCAAGCTCGGCGACGTGCCCGAAACCGACGCCGCGCGCGCCCCCGAGGCCGGCGGCATGCTCGACGAGCTGCGCACCGAATCGCTGCAGCGCGTGCAGGCCCACAGGAACCGCCCGGGCGCAGACCGCATTCCGGCCCAGTTCCTGGAGCTGTCCTCGCGCTCGCGCCATGCGATCGCCATCGACGCCTCGCGCTCGCGCCTGTACCTGTTCGAGAACACCGACAAGGGCCTCAGGCTGGTGGCCGACTACTACGCCTCGGTCGGCAAGCTGGGCATCGAAAAGCTGGTCGAAGGCGACCAGCGCACGCCGCTCGGGGTGTACTTCATCACCAGCCGCCTGGACCCCGCCACGCTCAAGGACTTCTACGGCGCCGGGGCCCTGCCCATCAACTACCCCAACCCGCTGGACCAGAGCCGGGGCAAGACCGGCAGCGGCATCTGGCTGCACGGCACGCCACCCGACCAGTTCGCGCGCGCGCCACTGGCCACCGATGGCTGCGTGGTGCTGGCCAACCCCGACCTGGAGCGCATCCTGCGCCAGGTGGAGCCGCGCTCCACCCCCGTGGTGATCGCCCGCCAGCTGCAGTGGGTGGCCGCGCACAGCGTGCAGGCCGAGCGCAAGGCCTTCGAGGCCGTGCTCAACGCCTGGCGCAGCGCCAAGTCGCAGGGCGACATGGCCAAGCTGACCAGCTTCTATGCGCCCGATTTCCAGAGCTACCGGCAAAAGCCGCTGACCGAATGGACCAGCGTGCTGCAGGCCGAGACCCGCGCCCTCAAGGGCCGCGAGATACAGCTCAAGGACAAGTCTTACCTGCGCTGGACGGACGCCGCCGACACCATGGTGGTAACGTTCGGCGAAGTCGCCGAAGGCGCACGTACCGGCCCCGTCAAGCGCCAGTACTGGAAGCGCAAGGGCCAGCAATGGCAAATATTCTTTGAAGGAGTGATTGGATGATTTCCAAGAGAAACGCGGCCCTGTCGCTGGCCAGCATCGCACTGTCGGCCCTGGTTGGCCTGTCCCCCGCCCAGGCGCAGGACGCGCCCAAGGTCAAGCTCGCCACCTCCATGGGCGACATCGTGCTGCAGCTCGACCCCGCCAAGGCCCCCAAGACGGTCGAGAACTTCCTGGCCTACGTGAACGCCAAGCACTACGACGGCACCATCTTCCACCGCGTGATGGATGGCTTCATGATCCAGGGCGGCGGCTTCACCCCCGAGATGCAGCAAAAGCCCACGCGCTCGCCCATCCCGCTGGAAGCCAAGAACGGCCTGAAGAACGACCTCTACACCGTGGCCATGGCGCGCACGTCCATCCCCGACTCGGCCACCGCGCAGTTCTTCATCAACGTGAAGAACAACGACAGCCTGAACGCCCCCAGCCCCGACGGCCACGGCTATGCCGTGTTCGGCAAGGTCGTGAGCGGCACCGAAGTGGTCGACAAGATCAAGGCCGTGGCCACCGGCAACAAGGGCGGCCATGCCAACGTGCCCACCACCCCCATCGTCATCACCTCGGCCACGGTCGTGAAGTGATCGGCGATCCCTCCACCCCTTTCCTGAAGAAAGCATTGCCATGAGCAACCCCCAAGTCGAACTGCACATCGCCGGCTACGGCGTCATCACCCTCGAACTCGACGCCGCCAAGGCGCCCAAGTCGGTGGAGAACTTCCTGGCCTACGTGAACAAGGGCCACTACAACAACACCATCTTCCACCGCGTGATCCCCGGCTTCATGGTGCAAGGCGGCGGCTTCGAACCCGGCATGTCGCAAAAGGGCACCGACGCTCCGATCCAGAACGAAGCCAACAACGGCCTGAAGAACGCCAACTACACCGTGGCCATGGCCCGCACGAGCGACCCGCACTCTGCGACCGCCCAGTTCTTCATCAACGTCGCCGACAACGGCTTCTTGAACCACACCGCTCCCTCGGCCCAGGGCTGGGGCTATGCCGTGTTCGGCAAGGTGGTCTCGGGCGCCGACGTGGTGGACAAGATCAAGGCCGTGAAGACCGGCCGCAAGGGCTTCCACGATGACGTGCCGAAGGAAGACGTGATCATCGAGAAGGCAGTCGCGCTGTAAACATGGCCCCCACGCTTGCCACTTCGTGTGCTGCGCTGCCCCCCAAGGGGGCCGCAGTCGCCTTGGGGCGGCCCGGCGGCAAAAAGCAAGCCGCCCCCACGCTTGCCACTTCGTGTGCTGCGCTGCCCCCCAGGGGGGCCGCAGTCGCCTTGGGGCGGCCCGGCGGCGACTGAAGGCTGGCGATGCCGGCCTTCATGCCTGATCAGACCACGACCGTGCCTCGGTTCGAGGAGCTCATCGCTCCCTCGCACTGGCGCACGGTCGATTTCATTTCGGACCTGCACCTGCAGGCCAGCGAGCCCGCCACGGTGGCCGCGTTCAAGCACTACCTGGCCAGCACCCCGGCCGATGCCCTGTTCATCCTGGGCGACCTGTTCGAGGTGTGGGTGGGCGACGACGCCATCGCCGAGCCCGGCAGCTTCGAGGCCGAGGGCTGCGCCGCACTGTTCGCCGCGTCGCAGCGCCTGCCGCTGTACTTCATGCACGGCAACCGCGACTTCCTGGCCGGCCCGGTCTTCTTGCAGCGCACCGGCATGACCGGCCTGGCCGACCCCACGGTGCTGGTCTTCGCGGGCCAGCGCATGGTGCTCAGCCACGGCGACCTGCTGTGCCTGGACGACGTGGACTACCAGCGCTTTCGCGTGCAGGCGCGCAGCAGCGCCTGGCAGCAGGCCTTCCTGGCCCAGCCCCTGGCCACGCGCCGCGTGCAGGCGCGCGGCATCCGCCAGGAGAGCGAGAACAAAAAACAGTCGGGCGCCACCTACGCCGACCTGGACCGCTCCGCCACCCTCGCCTGGCTGCAGGCCGCCCAGGCCGCCACCCTGGTGCACGGCCACACCCACCGGCCCGCAGAGCACGCCCTCGCCCCCGGCCTCACCCGCGTGGTACTGAGCGACTGGGACGCTGCCGCATTGCCCCCGCGGCTGGAAACACTGCGTTTGTCGCACGCGGGCTTGGAACGCATCGCACTCGACCCAAAGTAAGAGGGGTCTTGAATTCCAAGCGCATGCCTTTCTTGGCATGCTCTGCACCATGCCCCCCATCCTGAACCGGCTCTGGCGCCGCGTGCGCACCACCGTCGCCCCTGTGCCCGACATCTCGGCCACACTGTGGCTGCAAACGCTGCAGCGTTACCCCTTCCTGGCAGCACTCTCTCTGCACGACCAGTCCAAGCTGCGCGCGCTCAGCGCCCTGTTCCTGCACCACAAGCAGTTCCATGGCGCGCACGGCATGGAGGTGACCGATGCCATGGCCATCGACATTGCCGCCCAGGCCTGCCTGCCCCTGCTGCACTGGGGCGACCCGGCCAAGGCCCTCGCCTGGTACGACGATTTCGTGGGCATCGTGCTGCACCCCGGCGAAGCCGTGGCCCGGCGCAAGACCATGGACGAAGCCGGCGTGGTGCACGAACACGACCAGGTGCTGCTGGGCGAGGCCATGGACCGCGGCCCCATCATGCTCAGCTGGGAGCACGCCTCCAACGGCCGCGAGAACACCGAGCGCGGCACCAACGTGGTGGTGCATGAGTTCGTGCACAAGCTCGACATGCGCAACAAGGGCGAGCCCAACGGCTGCCCGCCCCTGCCCGCAGGCTTCATGGGCACACGCACCGGCCGCGGCGCGTACGAAGCCTGGTGGAACGCCTGGGAACCCGCCTACGAAGACTTCCGCGAGGCCGTCATCAAGGCCGAGCGCTTCGGCGCCGAGATGCCCTGGCTCGATGCCTACGGCGCCACCTCGCCCTCCGAATTCTTTGCCGTGGCCTGCGAGGCCTACTTCGTGAACCGCACGCGCTTCACCCAGGAATTTCCTGGCCTGGTACCCGTGCTGGATGCATTTTTCTCCCGCCCCAACGAGGTGCGCTGAATCACAGACTCCTCCCGAACTTCCTGCTGGAATGGCACTTGTCTCAACGCTTGCTTTCGCGCAACAAAACGTTACATGAAATGCAAGGGACGCAACAAAGCGCCACGGACTCCGCCCCGCGCGACAAGAACCGATATCCAACCTTGGGAGTATTCATGCCAGCCACCGACCTCCACGATCGACTGCAACGCACAGGCCTGCTGGCCGCTTTGGTGGTCCCCATGCTCACGGCCTGTGGGGGCGGCTCCGACAGCCCGTCCGAACCGCCGCCAGGGTCCTCCAGCACCCTGTCCCTTTTCGCAGGCAATCCGATGGGCGATGGCAACCAGGATGGCGCCTCCAAAACGTCCGCGAGCTTCAGCACACAGGTCGCGGGCATGGCCCTGGGCCCTTCGGGCGAAGTGGTCATCGCCGACACCGGCAACAACCTGATCCGCAAGCTCAGCGCCAACTCCGAACAGGTCAGCACCCTGGCCGGCAGTACGGGGCCTGGTGCATTCAATGCCCCCACCGCGGTGGCCGTGGATGCAGCGGGCAACACCTATGTGGCAGACACCGCGAGCCACCTGGTGCGCAAGATCACCCCAGCGGGCGCTGTCACCACCTTGGCAGGCCAGGCAGGGGTCTGCGCCAACCAGGATGGTGCAGGCACCACCGCCACACTCTGCAGCCCCACCAGCATCGCCGTGGACAAGGCAGGCAGCGTGTATGTGGCGGAAGGCACCGGTCGCACTGACCGGTCGGGCACGGACCCCGCCGTGGCGGGACGGATCCGCAAGATCACGGCCAATGGCACCGTCAGCACCCTGGTCGCCCAGGCCAGCCAGAGCCCCTCGAACATGGGCTACGGCTTCACGGCCTACAAGCCCGTGCTTCTCGCGGCCGATTCTGCGGGAACCCTCTATTCGGCAGACTCCAACGACGGTGTGATCCGCAAATACACTGCGGACGGCCAGGCCACCGTGGTATCTGGTGGCCGGTTCCGCAATATCCGGGCCATCACCTTCGACCCTGCGGATCGTCTGTTCGTTATGGACAACGTTGTGGACAGCTCGTCGAACCCGATGTTTGGTGTCGTCAACCAACCAACTATCCACCGTGTCGGCAACGATGGCAGCGTCACGACCGTGGTCCGTGCCCAGACCGCATGCATCACCCTCGGCGTGAGTGACCTGTGCCAGCCGCTCGCCATGGTGGCCAAGGCCGACGGCCAACTGCTGGTGGCCGAGCGCAGCTCTGGCCGCGACAGGCTCAACCCCTACCTGCAGTTGCGCAGCTACACCGAGCAGGGCACGTACACGGTGGCTGCAGGCCCCGTGGCCCCCACGGGCACGAACGATGCGCAGGGCGCCGATGCACGCTTTGACAACCCCTGGTCGCTGGCCGCCAGTCCATCGGGCACGCTGTATGTGCGCGACAAGGGCAACACCACCATCCGCACGGTGCAGGCCGACGGGCAGGTACGTACCCTGGGCCAGCCGGGCGGGCAATGCGCTGCGGTCACCGGCCTCGCGAGCGAACTGCTGTCCCGCGAATCGACCCTGGCCACCGACGGAGCCGGCAACCTGTACTCGCACATCGATTCGCGCATCCTGAAGATGGGCAACAACAAGTGCGAGGTCGTTCTCCTGGCAGACCTGAAGCCGCTGCTCAACCGCTTCCTCTCCAACGCGCTGACGGGCATTGCAGCGGACAGCGCAGGCAACGTCTATGTGTCCACCTACCTGGGTGCCATCTACAAGGTCGATACCAAAGGAACGGCCACGCTGTTTGCAGGCAGTGAGGGCACGGTGGGGCACCGGGATGGCACAGGCCAGGCCGCACAATTTGCGTGGTTGGGCCAAATGGCCACCGATGCAGCGGGCAACGTGTATGTGGTCGATGGCCTGTACTACAGCGCCAAGCTGGGCCCGACCATCCGCAAGATCACGCCTGAAGGGGTGGTCACCACGCTGGCAGGCAACCCCAACGCCGCACCCGGCCACGCCGACGGCGTTGGCGCCGCCGCACGGTTCTCGGTGGACTTGCGGGCAGAGCTCAAAACAGCCAGCCTGGCGGTGGACAAGAACGGCAACGTGTATGTCTCCGACCCCGCCAACGGCGTGATCCGCAAGATCACACCGGCCGGCCAGGTCAGCACGCCCGTGGGCCAGTTGGGGCGCCGGGGATTTGCCGCAGGAGACCTGCCGGGTGTCATCAACCGCCCCGGCGGCATCGCCATCCGTGATTCGGTGCTGTACGCCAGCATTGCGAATGCGGTGATCCAGGTCAAGCTGCCCTGATCGGCTCCAGGCATCGCAAGAGCCCTCGGACTCCGTGCCAAGGCACGGAGTCCGAGGGCTCTTTTTGCGCGTGGATACTGGCGGCGCCAGCGTGCATGGGAATCAGACAGTTCATCTGATTTTTGACAATTTTTCCAATTTTGGATAAATTGTCGAAATGCCCAAACGCACACCGACAAGCGCACTGCGCACTCCCGAACAAAAAGCCCTGCTCTCCCAGATCGAGCAGGTCGCCCAGGGCCTGGCCGCGACCTTTGCGCCCTTCTGCGAGGTGGTGGTGCACGACCTGCTGGACCCGGGGCAGTCGATCCTGGCGATCCACAACAACCTCTCGGGCCGGGCCGTGGGCGAGCCGACGACCGAGCTGGGCCTGGCGCGCATCGCCGACCCCGACTACCCGCAGGTGATTGCCAACTACGCCAACCAGTTCGCCGATGGGCGCCAGGCCAAGAGCACCTCGGTGGGCATCAAGGACTCGTCGGGCCAGTACATCGCCGCGCTGTGCCTGAACGTGGACCTCACGCAGTTCCGCAGCCTGCAGAGCATGGTGGGCCAGTTCACCGCCATCGATGGCGACACGGGCCTCACCGAGTCGCTGGACCCGGCCGGGGCCGAGGCCATCCGCCAGCGCATCGACCAGTTCGCGGCGCGCCTGTCCACCGCGCCGCGCGCGCTCAAGGCAGCCGAGCGGCGCGCCCTGCTGCGCGAGCTGCGCGAGTCGGGCAGCCTGGAGGTGCGCCGCGCCATGGAGGTGGTGGCACAGCACCTGGGCGTGTCACGTGCCACGGTGTACGGCGACGTGGCCAAGTGAGGCGAGCTGAGCGCATGACCGCCCACCCCACCGCCACCGACCACGCGCAGGCCTCCCTGCTGCTGCTCGACACCCACCAGGTCAGCGCCCTGCTGCAGCCCCAGGATGTGCTGCGCGCCGTGCACGAGGCCTTCACCCTGCACAGCCAGCGCGCGGGCCGCGTGTTCCCGGTGGTGCGCGAGGCGCTGCCCACGGGCGGCGTGTTCGGCATCAAGTCGGGCGATGTGCCGGCGCAAGGGCTGCTGGGCTTCAAGGCCGCGGGCTTCTGGCCCGCCAACCGGGCCCAGGGCGGCGAGCCGCACCAGGCCACGGTGCTGCTGATCGACCCGGCCACGGGCCGCCCGCTGTGCGTATTGGATGGCAATGCCATCACCACAGAACGCACGGGCGCCGCGGGCGCGCTGGGCCTGCAGCACCTGGCCAGAGCCGGCAGCACGCGCTTGTGCCTCTTCGGCACCGGCGTGCAGGCGCGCGTGCAACTGCGCTTTGCACTGCGGGTGCTGCCCCAACTCACCAGCGTGCGCTACCTCACGCACGACGGCCGGCAGCGGCCCGATTTCGAAGCGCAGTTCAAGGACCTCTGCGAAGTCATCCACCGCACCGACGCCAACGCCGCCGTGGCCGAGAGCGACGTGCTCATCACCGCCACACCAGGCGGCGGCGCGCTGTTCGATGCCGCCGTCGTGCAGCCCGGCACCCACATCAACGCCGTAGGCACCGACACGCGCGGCAAGCGCGAGCTGCCCGAAGGCCTGCTGGAGCGCGCCCGCGTGTTCGTGGACGACACGGCGCAGGCCCGCAGCCTCGGCGAAGCCCAGTGGGCTGCGCCCGACCTGCCCTGCACCGAGCTGGGCGATGTGCTCACAGGCCAGGCGCCGGTGGTGCCGCGTGGCGCGCAGGACATCACCGTCTTCGACATGACGGGCCTGGCCCTGCAGGACCTCACCGTCGCCCGCATGCTGCACACGCAGGCCCTGGCGCGCGGCCTGGGCAGCGCCATCGCCTGGCCCTGGTGATGCCTGCCCCTCTTCTTCGCTTTCTTCTCCATCCACCACACCCACCACTGCCATGACCACAGCCCTCCAAACCCTTCCCACCTATGACGACGTCGTCGCCGCTGCCGGCCGCATTGCAGGCATTGCGCACCGCACGCCCGTGCTCACCTCGCGCACCGTCGATGCCGAGCTGGGCGCCCAGGTGTTCTTCAAGTGCGAGAACCTGCAGCGCATGGGCGCCTTCAAGTTCCGCGGCGCCTACAACGCGCTTGCCAAGTTCGATGCCGTGCAGCGCAAGGCCGGGGTGATCGCGTTCTCGTCGGGCAACCATGCCCAGGGCATCGCCCTGGCCGCGCGCGAGCTGGGCGTGCCCGCCACCATCGTCATGCCGCAGGATGCACCCGCCGCCAAGGTGGCCGCCACGCAGGGCTACGGCGCCAATGTGGTGTTCTACGACCGCTACACGCAGGACCGCGAGCAGATCACGCGCGACCTGGCCGAGCGCAACGGCCTGACCCTGATCCCGCCGTATGACCATGCCGACGTGCTGGCCGGCCAGGGCACGGCCGCCAAGGAGTTGTTCGAGGAAGTGGGCGAGCTCGACGCCTTCTTCGTCTGCCTGGGCGGCGGCGGTTTGCTCTCGGGCTCGGCCCTGTCCACACGCGCGCTGTCGCCGAAGTGCAAGCTCTACGGCGTGGAGCCCGAAGCCGGCAACGACGGGCAGCAGTCGTTCCGCAGCGGCGCCATCGTGCACATCGACACGCCCAAGACCATTGCCGATGGCGCGCAAACACAGCACCTGGGCAACATCACCTTCCCCATCATCCGCCGCGACGTGGACGACATCCTCACCGTGAGCGACGCCCAGTTGGTCGACGCCATGCGTTTCTTCGCCACCCGCATGAAGCTGGTGGTGGAGCCTACCGGGTGCCTGGGCTTTGCGGCGGCACGCGCACGGGCCAGCGAACTCCAGGGCAAGAAGGTGGGCGTGCTGATCAGCGGTGGCAATGTGGACATGGAGCGGTTCTGCAGCCTGCTCGCCGGGTGAGCCATCCAGACGACGAGGACCCTTCGCCATGCAAGCAGCATCCACCATCCCCCTGTCCCAGGTCGACACGCCCGCCGCGCTGATCGAGCTGCCGCGCATGCGGCGCAACATCGCGCGCATGCAGGAGCGCATGAACGCGCTGGGCGTGCGCTTTCGCCCGCACGCCAAGACGGCCAAGTGCCCGGCCGTGACCGATGCGCAGATCGCAGCCGGCGCGCAGGGCATCACGGTCTCCACCCTCAAGGAGGCCGCCGAGTTCTTCGCCCATGGCATCACCGACATCCTGTATGCCGTGGGCACCGTGCCGCACAAGCTGCCCCAGGTGCTGGCGCTGCGCCGCCAGGGCTGCAACCTGAAGATCATCACCGACAACCTCGCCGCGGCGCAGGCCATCGCGGCCTTCGGCCGCGAACACGGCGAGGTGTTCGAGGTGCTGATCGAGGTGGACACCGACGGCCACCGCTCGGGCATCCGCCCCGACGAGGCCACACTCATCGACGTGGGCCGCGCCCTGCACGAGGGCGGCATGCGCCTGGCCGGCGTGCTGACGCACGCGGGCGGCAGCTACGACCTGAACACCCCCGAGGCCCTCACCGCCCTGGCCGAACAGGAGCGCGCCGGCTGTGTGCGCGCGGCCGAGCGCCTGCGCGCAGCAGGCCTGCCCTGCGCCGTGGTAAGCGTGGGCTCCACGCCCACGGCCCTGTCGGCCCGCGACCTCACGGGCGTGACCGAGGTGCGTGCCGGCGTGTATGTGTTCTTCGACCTGGTGATGCACAACGTGGGCGTGTGCAGCACCGACGACATCGCGCTGAGCGTGCTCACCACCGTGATCGGCCACCAGGTGGACAAGGGCTGGGCGATTGTCGACGCCGGCTGGATGGCCATGAGCCGCGACCGCGGCACGCAAAAGCAATCGCACGACTATGGCTACGGCCAGGTCTGCGATGTGGACGGCACGGTGCTCGAAGGCTATGTGCTGAGCGGCGCGAACCAGGAGCACGGGATCCTGTCGCTGGCCGCGGGCTCCGGGTTGGCGGACGCAGGCGACATTGCGCAGCGCTTTCCGGTGGGGCGGCAACTGCGGATCCTGCCCAACCATGCGTGTGCCACGGGGGCGCAGTATGGGGTGTATCGGGCGGTGGAAGGTAGGGTTGTGGTCGGGGAGTGGGGGCGGTTTGGGGGGTGGTGAGATCTGGTTGCTGCGTGCCTGCGTTGAGGTCGGAGGCCGGGACGTGCGCCCGGCGGCGCAGTAACTTTCTCTTGGGCCGCCAAGAGAAAGTCACCAAAGAGAAGGCGGCCCCCAGTCTGCGTCCCCCGTACGCCCTGTCGGGCGAACGGGGGCAACCTGCGATGCTCGGATCTGGGGTGGTGCCGATGAACTCGCTGCGTTCCCCCTGCGGGTGAACTCCGCTCAAACAGCATCGGCAAGCTAGACAACGAAGCGTGTGTGTCCTGCGGCACACACGCCCACCCCAGCTCCTGCGCTTCTCGGCGCAGCCAGAAGGGGTGGGGAGCGGGGTCAAAGACGGCTGCTGCTTTCGCAGCCGCGCCTGGGGTCGGTTACGCGCTGCGCGCTGCCGACGCAACTGGCGCGATCGCCCTGCCCAGGCCAAGCGCAGCGAGGCAGCCCGGGCCGAGCGAAGCAATGGCCCGTTTCGGTATCCACCCCCTTCTGACCGTGCCGAGAAGCGCAGGGCCTGGGGTGAGCGCGTGCCGAAGGACACGCGCATCGTGAACTGACTCACCGCGGTTGTTCGAGCGGAGTTCACCCGCAGGGGGAACGTAGAGAGTTCCGCGGTGCACCCCAGGACCGAGCATCGCAGGCTGCCCCCAGCGCCCGACAGGACGATGGGGGACACGGGCAGCGGGGTCGTCTTTTCTTGGCCTACCTTCTTTTGACGAAGCAAAAGAAGGTAGGTGCGCCGCCGGGCGCACATCCCGGCCTCCGCCCACAAACCAGGCACGCAGCAGCTATAGGAAACAGCGACGGACCACGCGATAGTGGCCTCAGGCAGCCAACGCCTGCTCCACCGCCACCTTGGCCTCTTCCAGGCTGCTGAAGAACCGCGTGGGCTGGGGCTGCGCCTTGGGCAGATGGGAGGGCGGCGGCCACAGGCGCTCATCCGTCCAGCCCGCGGTCCAGCCACCGATGTCCTTGCGCTTGACCGAACAGACGGCCTGCCCGCTGACCGTCGCTATCCAGGTGGTAGGCGGATCGTGGTCCCAGGTGACATGTGCCATGGTGCCCTCCAACGGTTGACTGCAACACATTGTAAGAACGCTTCTGCGCCGCGGGCAATGGGGGTTCCCCGACTGCGCCGCATGGGTCGTTTGCCGATGGGCTGGAAAACCACACTACAACAGCTTCCCCAGCATCACCACCCGCCCCTTGCGGTAGCCCAGGCCCTCATAGAAGCCAAAGGCCGGCGCCTCCTCCAGGGTCTGCAGGTTCAGGCTCACCACGCCCTCCGCCCGCAGCACGTCCTCCAAGGCCTGCATCAGGGCTGCCCCCGCGCCCTGCCGCTGCATGCTCCCGGCCACGCACATCTCCTTGATGTGGAAGGTCCACCCGTTGACCCAGCGCTCCTTCCACCCCAGCACCATCGCAACGGGCGCCCCCTCGACCTGCAAGGCCAGCCCGCGCGCCGTCGGGAAGGCCATGAACGCCGCCAGCCGCTCCTGCACCGCCGCATGCTCCCAGCCATCGTTCCAGGGCGGCGCGTTGAACACACCCAGGTACAGGTCCGCACAATCGGCGATGTTCTCGGCGGTCAGGGCCACCGTGGCAAAGGTCGGGCGCATGGCAAGCAAGGGCAAAAGAAAAGACACAACAAGGGCGGCAAGCGTAGCGCACCACGCTTGCCGCCCTTGATGAAGCGGTTGCCTGCAGCAGCCTCTGGCCTCAGCGTGCTGCCGTGGCCCCCAAGGCAAACTTCGCAGCCTTCGCCACCGCCGCAGCGTCCACCCCGAAAAACGTGCGCAGGGCAGCGCGCGTATCGCTGCGCCCGAAACCATCGGTCCCCAGGGTGATGTACCTGCGGCCCTCCGGGATGAAGGCCCGCACCGTCTCCGGCACGGCACGCACATAGTCGGTTGCAGCAATCACCGGTCCGCTTGTGGCGGCCAGCTGTGCTGCAAGCCAGGGGGTACCCGGCTGATCTTCTCTCGCGATGGCGCGCTGCTCGCACGCCACGCCATCGCGTGCCAATTCGCTCCAGCTGGTCACGCTGACCACGGTGGCGGTGATGCCCTCGCTCGCCAGTTGCTGCGCGGCCTTGACCACCTCGGTGAGGATGGCGCCGGAACCCAGCAGCGTCACCTGGCGCGCATTGGCAGCAGCCGCCTGGCCTTCGGCCTCGAAGCGCTGCAAGACATAGCAGCCGCGCAGCACGCCTTCGTGCGCGCCCTCGGGCAGGTCGGGCTGGGCGTAGTTCTCGTTCATCAGCGTGACGTAGTAGAAAACGTCGCGCTGCTCGGTCACCATCTCGCGCATGCCGGCGTCCACGATGACGGCCATCTCGCCCGCATAGGCCGGGTCGTAGGCCTTGCAGTTGGGAATGGTCGCGGCCACCAGGTGGCTGCTGCCGTCCTGGTGCTGCAGGCCTTCGCCGCCCAGGGTGGTGCGGCCCGAAGTGGCGCCCAGCAAAAAGCCGCGCGCACGCTGGTCCGCCGCGGCCCAGATGGCATCGCCCACGCGCTGAAAGCCGAACATCGAGTAATAGATGTAGAACGGCAGCATGGCCAGACCGTGCACCGTGTAGCTGGTGGCCGCGGCCGTCCAGCTGGCGATGGCGCCGGCCTCGCTGATGCCTTCTTCGAGAATCTGCCCGTCCAGCGCCTCGCGGTAGCTCAGCACCGAGCCGATGTCCTCGGGCGCATAGCGCTGGCCCACGCTGCTGTAGATGCCCACCTGCTTGAACAGATTGGCCATGCCGAAGGTGCGCGCCTCGTCGGCCACGATGGGCACGATGCGCGGGCCCAGCGTCGCGTCCTTGAGCAGGCTGCCCAGCATGCGCACAAAGGCCATGGTGGTGCTCATCTCTTTGCCATCGGCCTGCAGCGCAAACTGCGCATAGCTGCCGATGGCGGGCACGGGCAGCGCCTCGCAGCTGGTGTCGCGGCGCGGCAGGTAGCCGCCCAGGTTTTGGCGGTGGCTGCGCAGGTAGCGCATCTCGGGGCTGTCCTCTGCCGGCTTGTAGAAGGCCAGGCTGGTGGCCTGCTCGTCGCTGAGCGGCAGGTTGAAGCGGTTGCGGAACTCGATGAGGTCGGTCTCGTCCAGCTTCTTCTGGCTGTGCGTGGTCATCTTGCCCTGGCCGGCCGTACCCATGCCGTAGCCCTTCTTGGTGTGCGCCAGAATCACCGTGGGCTGGCCCTGGTGGCGCGCGGCGGCAGCATACGCTGCGTGGATCTTCACCAGGTCGTGCCCACCGCGCTTCAAGCGGTCGATCTGCTCGTCCGTCATGCCCTGGGCCAGGGCCGCCAGCTCGGGGTTCTGGCCAAAGAAGTTGTCGCGGTTGAAGCGCCCGTCCTTGGCGGCAAAGGTCTGCATCTGGCCGTCCACCGTGCCTTCCAGCGTGCGCACCAGCGCACCGGTCAGGTCGCGGGCGAACAGGCCGTCCCAGTCGCTGCCCCAGACCAGCTTGACCACGTTCCAGCCCGCGCCGGCGAACAGGCGCTCCAGCTCGTCGATGATGCGGCCATTGCCGCGCACCGGACCGTCCAGCCGCTGCAGGTTGCAGTTGACCACCCAGACCAGGTTGTCGAGGCCCTCTCGCGCGGCCAGGGTCAGCGCGCTCATGCTCTCGGGCTCGTCCATCTCGCCATCGCCGAACACGCCCCAGACCTTGCGCCCCGCGCAGTCCAGCAGATTGCGGTGCGTGAGGTAGCGCATGAAGCGCGCGTGGTAGATGCTGCTGATGGGCCCGATGCCCATGGACCCGGTCGGGAACTGCCAGAAGTCCGGCATCAGCCAGGGGTGCGGGTAGCTCGACAGGCCTTGCGCGCCCGCGCCCGGCGCCGTCAGCTCCTGGCGGTAGTGCATCAGGTCCTGCTCGGACAGGCGCCCTTCGAGGAAGGCCCGCGCATACACGCCCGGCGCGCTGTGCGGCTGAAAGAACACCAGGTCGCCGCGGTGCTGGCCCTCGCCCAGGCCCTCCCGGGCGCGGAAGAAGTGGTTGAAGCCGCTCTCGAACAGGTCGGCCGCACTCGCGTAGCTGGCGATGTGGCCACCCAGCTCGCCATAGGCCTGGTTGGCACGCACCACCATGGCCAGCGCGTTCCAGCGCACGATGGAGGCCACGCGTTCCTCGATGGCCAGGTCGCCCGGAAAGACCGGCTGGTCCTGCACGGCCACGGTGTTCACATACGGCGTGTTCAGGTCGGGCTGCCAGCCCACGCGGCCCGCGCGCGCCAGGCGCACCATTTCCTGCAGCATGAAGCGTGCACGCTCCGGCCCCTCGGTCGCGACCAGGGCCAGAAAGGCATCGCGCCATTCCGCGGTTTCTTGGGGGTCCGTATCAGCCAACGCGGTGGCCGATGCAGGCGTGAGCAGGTGGTGGTGTGCGGTGGGGGCGTTCATGCAATGCACTGTAAGCACAAGCGCCCCGAATGGGATGCCGTTTTGGGCCGCCAATGGCCATCACGCAGCACTTCATGCCGCAAAACACCTACACTGCAGCACATGAAGCTGGATACCCTCGATCTGCGCATTCTGGCCGAGCTGCAGGCCGACGGCTCCCTGTCCAACGTGGAGCTGGCGCGGCGCGTGCACCTGTCGCCTTCGCCCTGCCTGGCGCGTGTGAAGGCGCTGGAGTCCGCAGGCGTCATCAGCCGCTATGTGGCGCTGGCCAATGCGGCTGCGCTGGGCCTGGGGCTCAATGTGTTCATCAGCATCAGCCTGAAGGCGCAGAACAAGGAGTCGCTGGCCGACTTCGAGCGCCGCATCGCCGAGCACGACCAGGTGATGGAGTGCTACCTCATGAGCGGCGACAGCGACTACCTGATCCGCGTGCAACTGGCCGACATCGCCGCGCTGGAGCGCTTCATCCTGGACCAGCTCACCCCCATCCCGGGCGTGGAGAAGATCCGCTCGAGCTTTGCGCTCAAGCAGGTGCGCTACAAGACGGCGCTGCCGCTGCCGCGCTAACGGGTGGCCCTATTCCGCCCGCGCCGAACTCGGCGGGTGCCCGATGATGCGCTTGTACGCGCGGCTGAACGAAGCCTCGGACTCATACCCCAGCCGGTTGGCCGCCACGGCCACGCGCATGCCGTCGCGCGCGATCCAGCGGCGCGCCTGCGACATCTTGACCTTGGCCACATAGCGCGCCGGGCTCTCGCCCATGGTGCGCGTGAACGATTCGGAAAAGCGCGAGCGCGAGGCCCCCATCAGGTCGGCCAGCACGGGCACGTTCCAGTCGCGCTCGGGGTCGGCGTGGATGGCGGCGATCACCTTGCCGATGCGCGGGCAGCGCACTGCGGCGATCCAGCCCGTGGGGCTGTTGCAGCTGCACTCCACCCAGGCGCGGATGATGCTGGCGGCCAGCGCATCGGCCAGCCGCGCCAGGATGGCGCAGGCGCCCATGCGGTCCTGTGCCACCTCGCGTTCCATGGCCTCGAGCAACACCGGCACCATGGTGTCGCGCCGGGCCAGGTCGCCGGCCAGCATCACTTCGGGCATCATCGCCATCAGCGGGTGCAGCGGGTCGAGGTTGAAGCGCAGCGCGCCGCAGAACATCACGTCGGGCGCCTGCGGCGGGGGCGGCGCCACGGGGGTGCCCAGGTGTGCATTGCGGGGGTCGCGCCCGTCCACCAGGTAGATGTTCTCCGAGACGGCCTTGCGCGCCAGCGAATCGATGTCCACCGGCGGCACATCGGGCGAGCTGGCCAGCACGTGGAAGCTGCCATGCGGCAGCAGCACCGCGTCGCCCGGGTTCAGGCGCTGCCACTCGGTCGTGGGCGTGCGCAGCCAGGCACCGCCATGGCCCACGAAGTGAAAGCGCGCCGAGCGCTGCGCCGGGAAGGCAATCGCCCAGGGCGGGTGCAGCACGCAGCGGCCATACTCCACCCCATCCAGGCGCAGGCCGAGCAGGATCTGGGTCAGCAGGTCGGGCGGCTCGGCAAAGGGCTCTTGCGCCAGCTGGTCAAAGGGCCGGGATAAAAAGTCAAGCATTTCGGCTTTTAGGGCATGGAAACGCCTGCATCTTATTCCTACCATGGCCTTCCATCCACCCCCAGGGCCATTCCCGTGTCTTCCTCTCCCTCCTGCTCGACCTGCCTCGATGCGCCTGCCGGCGCCTTGGCCGATGCCGCCCCCACTCCCCCACCCGCCGCCGAGCCCACCGAAGCGCGCTGGGCCGCCGTGGCCTCGATGGCGCTGGGCGTGTTCGGCCTGGTCACGGCCGAATTCCTGCCCGCCAGCCTGCTCACCGCCATGGCCAGCGACCTGCGCGTGAGCGATGGCGCGGCGGGCCAGGCCGTCACCGTCACCGCGCTGGTGGCCGCCGTGGCCGCGCCCTCGCTGCCGCTGCTCACGCGCCGCATCGACCGCCGCTGGGTGATGCTGGCCTTCACGGTGATGCTGGTGCTGTCGAACGCGCTCTCGGCCATTGCCAGCAACCTGCCCACGCTGCTCGTGGCCCGCGTGGCGCTGGGTGTGGCGCTGGGGGGCTTCTGGTCCATGTCGGCCGCGCTGGCCATGCGGCTGGTGCCGGCCTCGCTGTTTGCGCGGGCCATGTCCTTCATCCTCACCGGGGTGTCGGTGGCCACCGTGTGTGCGGCGCCCATCGGCGCATGGATGGGCGACCTGTGGGGCTGGCGCAGCGCCTTCATCGCGGCCGGTGGCATCAGCCTCATCACCCTGGCCGTGCAGTTGGTGGCCCTGCCCGCCCTGCCCCCGCGCGACAACCCCAACCTCAAGGTGCTGGGCGAGCTGCTGCGCCGCCCGCCCGTGCGCGTGGCGCTGCTGGCGGTGCTGCTGGTCATCTCGGGCCACTTCGCGGGCTTCACGTACATCCGCCCGCTGATGGAGCAGGTCACGCACCTGTCGGTGGCCACCATCACGGCCGTGCTGTTGGGCTATGGCGTGGGCGGCTTCTTCGGCAACTTCGTGGGCGGCTGGATCGCTGGGCGCAGCGAGCGCCAGGCCATCGTGGCCGGCGGCGCCGTCATCGCCGTGCTGGCCGCCACCTTGCTGGTGGCCGGGCAGTCGGCCGCCATCACGGCCGTGGCGGTCACGCTGTGGGGCTTTGCGTTTGGCGCCTTCCCCGTGGGCTTCCAGACCTGGATCGTGCGCGCCGCGCCCGACCAGGCCGAGGGCGCGGGCGGCCTGCTGGTGGCGGCCTTCCAGATCGCCATTGCCAGCGGCGCCATCTTCGGCGGCATCATGGTCGACCATGTGGGCGCCCTGGGGGGCCCGGCGTTTGCGCTGGCAGCCCTCACGCTCGGTACGCTGCTCACGCTGCGCCACGGCCCCCGTCCCACGTCGGCAGCATGATGACCATGGCCACCTTGACCAACCGCCGCATCACGCTGGCCGCACGCCCCGAGGGCCTGCCCGAACCCAAGCATTTCGGGCTAGACACGCAGCCCATTCCCGAACCTGCCGACGGCCAGGTACTGCTGCAGACGCTCTACCTGTCCATCGACCCCTACATGCGCAACCTGATGGACCCCGTCGGCCCCGGCTACGCGCCGCCGGTGGAGATCGGCGCGCCCATGGTGGGCGGCACGGTGAGCCGGGTCGTCACCTCGCGCAACGCGCAGTTCCGCGCGGGCGACCTGGTGCTGGCCAACGCCGGCTGGCAAGACTACGCCCTCTCCGACGGCAGCGACCTGCTGGCGCTGGGCGATGCGGCCCAGCCCTCGCAATCCCTCGGCGGGCTGGGCATGCCGGGCTTCACGGCCTATGTGGGCCTGCTCGACATCGGCCAGCCCCAGCCGGGCGAGACGGTGGTGGTGGCCGCAGCCACCGGCGCCGTGGGCGCCATCGTGGGCCAGATCGCAAAACTCAAGGGCGCGCGCGTGGTGGGCATTGCCAGCGGTGCCGACAAGTGCCGCCATGCGGTGGAAGAACTGGGCTTTGACGCCTGCCTGGACCGCCGCGCCCCCGACCTGGCGGCGCGCCTGGCAGCGGCCTGCCCGCAGGGCATCGACGTCTACTTCGAGAACGTGGGCGGCGAGGTGTTCGATGCCGTGCTGCCGCTCTTGAACCTGCACGCCCGCGTGCCCGTGTGCGGCTTCATCGCGCACTACAACGACAGCGCGCCAGCGCCGGGGCCCGATCGCTTGCCCCAGCTCACCGCCACGCTGCTGCAAAAACGCGTGCGCATGCAGGGATTCATCATCCTGGACCACTACGGCGAACGTTTCGACACCTTTCGCCGCGAAATGGCCGGCTGGATCGCCCAGGGCCAGGTGCGCCTGCGCGAGGACATGGTGGACGGGCTGGAGAACGCGCCTCGGGCGCTGCGCCGCGTGCTGCAAGGGCAGAACTTCGGCAAAACGGTGGTGCGCGTCGCCGAGTAGCTTGGCCGGCCGCTAAGGCGCTTTGGCCGCCGGTGCCGATTTGGCCGCAGCAGCCGGTGGCTTGGCCTGAGCCCCTTTGCCCGCCGCCTTGGGCACCACCCCGGTGGCCACGCGCTTGCGGAACTCGGCCAGCCGTGCCTTCAGGCGCTTCTCGTTCTCAGGCCCCATGCGCACCAGCATCTTCTGCCCACTGGACAGGGCCTGCAGCTCCGGGTCCACAAACTCATAGCGCACCCAGGGCCGGGTGGAGGGCACCTCGCCCTTCACCTCGGTCAGCTCCACCAGCAGCGGGCCGGTGGGTTCGGGGGTTTTGAGCAGATGGTCGAGCACGGCCACCAGGCGGTCGTTGAAGTACTTGCCCGGGTAGCCCAGCTCTTCGTAGGCTTGCTGGAACAGCGGGTACAGCCGCGTGTAGAGGGCCACGGCCTGGTCCATGGGAATCGCCTCGGCAAACGCCACAAAGGCGCCGTAGCGCCCGGCATTGCTGCCCGCAATGGCCAACTGCCCATGGGTGCCGGGCACGCCTTCCACGCTGAAGCGGCGCGGCGCCATCTGCACCGGCCACATGCGTGCAGGCGCCTGGGCACGCGGCAGGTTGTCCACCGTGGCCACCACGCGGCGCACAAAGCCGTCAAGCTGCAGGAAAGAGCCCACCGAGGGCTGGCCCAGCAATTCGGCCAGCGCCTGCGCCACGGCCGCATCGGACTCGGCGAGGTCCGGCAGCGCCGCCGCATCGACCGGGGGCTCGATCAGGTTCTGCGGGCCCGTGGGTTCAGACGCTGCGGCCACGGGGGCCGACGCGGGGGCCGCTGCTTCAGGCGGTGCGGCGCTGGCGGTCGGTTCGGCAGGGGCATTGCCGGCCTGCCAGCGCCACCACGCATAGCCCGCACCGACCAGGGCCACGACCAGCACGGTCGCCACCACCGCGGTGGCACCGCCCCCGCTGCGCGGCGGAGCCGGGCGGTGGTCGCTGCGCAGTTCGGAGAAGTCGCGGTCGTGGTCGAGCACTGGGTCGGGCATGCAGGATGTTCCTCAAAACAGGCCTGACCATTGGAAACCCTTTAGGTTCCGCTGAAAAGTAACGCCCTGTTCGCGCCACGGGCACGCGTGCGCGCACGCAACAGCACAGCGCAGATGCGCCAAGTTCCTACAGCGCCTGCAACCAGTCCACCGTAGCGGCCAGCTCGGCCGGGCGGATCTCGTGCATGCCCGGGAACTCGCGGTAGTTCAAGGTGACGGGCAACTGCGTGAAGTGCTCGCGGATGGCATGCGCCTGCACCAGCGGAATCACGTTGTCCTGCTGCCCATGGCTCACCCAGAGTTGCTTGCCCTGCAGCGCAGCAGCGGGCGCGGCCACGGGCAGCACCTGGGGCAGCAGCCGGCTGTGCCACACCATGGCCGCCTGCAGCAGCGCGGGCTGCGTGAGCAGCAGCGACAGCGACATGATGCCGCCCTGGCTGAAGCCGCCCACCACCACACGGCCCGCGGGCACGCCCAGCTGGGCCGCAGCGGCTTCGACCGCCTGGGCCACCAGCGCGCGGCTCTGCAGCTCCTGCGCTTCGTCGATGCGGCGCTCGCCATTGGGGAGGACCGAGAACTCGAACCAGGCGTTCGCCCCCGGCCCCATGCGGAATGGCGCACGCAGGCTCAGCACATGAAAGCGCCCGGGCACATGCGGCGCCAGGCCGAACAGATCTTGCTCATTGCTGCCCACGCCATGCATCAGCACCAGCAGCCAGGGCTCGGCAGTGCCGGCGGCGGGGGGGCGATGCAGGTAGGTCAGGGGCAGGTTCGGAGCAGTCATGGACAAGAATGTGGGATGCAAAAAAAGGAAGCCGGTGCGGCCAGCGCCGCACCAAGGCAGGCATTGTCGGTCAGTGGGCCGCTGCGGGTTGCAGTGCAAACGCATCCATCGACAACATGCTGTACATGACCTCGCGGCTCAGATACTGCGGCTGCAGGTCGTCGCCCGCCGCGCCCAGCGCAAAGAAGATGGGCAGAAAATGGTCTTCCGTCGGGTGCGCGCGCGTGGCATGCGGCGCCTGGCTGCGGTAGTTGAGCAGCGCCTGCATATCGCCCCGGGCCAGCGCATCCTCGATCCAGCGGCTGAACTCCAGCACATAGGGCGCCGGCTCGCGCGCACCGCCAAAGAACTCCGACAGGTTGTGCGTCATGCTGCCCGAGCCCACCACCAGCACACCCTGACTGCGCAGCCCGCGCAGCGCCGCCCCCAGCGCATACACCTCGGCCGGGCCCGCGTTGGCGGGCAGGGCCACCTGCACCACGGGCAGATCGGCATCGGGGAACAAATGCATCAGCGGCACCCAGGCGCCATGGTCGAACGGGCGCGCCGCGTCGCCCTGCGCAGCCACACCGGCGGCCTGCAGCAGCGAGAGCACCTCCTGCGCCAGCGCAGGCGAGCCCGGGGCCGGGTACTGCAGCTGGTACAGCGCCGGCGGAAAACCGCCAAAGTCATGCCAGGTGGCCGGCTGCGGGCCTGTCATCACCTGCGCGCTGCGCGCCATCCAGTGCGGCGACATGATGACCACACCGCGCAGCCCCGGGAACTGCGCGCGCAGCCCCTGCCCCCACTGCGTAAGCGCCGGGCCGGTGGTGCCGGCATCGATGGCGAACAGCGGCGCGCCGTGCGAGACAAACAGGGCGGGCACGGTGGCAGAAGAAGCAGAAGGGGCTTGGGTGGTGGCGGACATGGTGGGCGTACTTTCTCTAGGGTCTAAGAGGTACTGTAGGCCTTGCGAAGGCCGAGACCAAGCCCCGGGGGCCAAACGGATTGTTGCGTTTTTGGGGTGAATCGGCAGCTTGAAAATGGCGCAGTGCGGCTGCGGCTGACCTCTCAAACAGAGGCCAGTTGGGGTACGGCCTCCGCCTGAGTGAGGGCATCGGTCAACACAGCGAAGCAACTGTCAAAAGTACAGATGCCGGAATCGATCAGGGAAAAACAGTCATCAATGATGTTGAAACCATGCCCAATGCTGTCTTCCAGACCGGCGGATTGGGCCACCTGAAAGGCTTGGCGCGCAACGGTCCTCGCCACGTCGTAATCAGCCACAAGCTGCCGATGCAGGGTGTGAAGCAGCCACCGTGCAGCCAGTTCGGCATTCTCTACGCCGCGCGCGTTTCGCAATGTCTCGATCAAATGGGCGCGATTGCGGCTTGCCAGCACTTCGATGGCATCCAAAGGCGGGGCGTCAAGCGCCTCGACGATGGACAGCGCCCATGACCGAGCACTGTCCTCATCCACGATCCCGGCTCTGAGTCCCAACTCAAAATAGGCAGCCGTCGTCCCCCATCTTTCGTCGTCCATCAATCCACCACCCGCCCCCGCAACGCCTTCGTCGCACTGCGCTGGCTCTTGCCCTCCAGCCGCCGCTGCTTGGACCCATAGGTCGGCTTGGTCGCCCGCCGCACCCGGGGCGGCGCAGCCACCGTGTTGACCAGCGCATTCAGCCGCTCCATCGCATCCGCACGGTTCATGTCCTGGCTGCGGTACTGCTGGGCCTTGATGACGACCACGCCTTCGTTGGTGATGCGCGCATCGCGCAGGGCCAGCAGGCGCTCGCGCACGCCCTCGGGCAGGGACGATGCCGCGATGTCAAAGCGCAGGTGCACGGCGCTCGATACCTTGTTGACGTTCTGCCCACCCGCGCCCTGGGCGCGCATGGCAGTGATCTCGACCTCGCGCTCGTCCACCTGCAGCACGGCGACCTGGCCGTTGACGCGTGGGGCCTCTTGGGGCGGCCGGGGCGGGCGCGGGGCGGCCTCAGGTGCAGCGACGACGGGTGGAGCCTTGGGTGCCTCAGTGCTCATCGCCCGCTCACTCGGCTCCATCGGCCAGCGCCGCCAGCAGTTCCTGCAAGAACGCCTCGGGCCGCTCGAACTGCACCCAATGCCCGGAGCCTGCTACCAGCACCATGCCGCGAAAATCCGGCGTGGCGGCGGCGTACGCGGCCCGCAGCCCGTCCATGACGCCCTGGTACAGCGCATCGTCTTCGCCATAGATCACATGCACCGGGCAGGTGACCGAGGGCAGCGAGCGGGCCAGGATGTCGGTGCGCGCCAGGCGGCGGCGCGTCATGCGGTCGCGCACCACATTGCCCACATGCACTTCGAGCGCCAGGCCATCGACCAAGACCGGGTCGCGCAGCATCAGCGCGGCCAGGTTGTAGCGGTGCATGTCGAGTTGCTCGGCCGGCAGCAGATGGCGCCAGCCCTTGAGGCGCACGGGCCGCTCGGCCACCAGGCCCATGGCGGGCGCGCCCACCACCACCAGCTGGCGCGCCAGTTCGGGGTGGGCCGCCAGCAGGAGCCCGGCCGTGAGCCCGCCAAACGAAAAGCCCACCAGGTCCACCGGCCGGGGCCCGAACAGGGCACGCAGGCCCTCGGCCATGGGCTCGACCAAGGCGTCGGCATCGCCGCCCGTGGGCGGAACCGCCGAATCACCAAAGCCTGGCAGGTCGGGTATCCAGACCTGGCGGCCAGCGGCCACCAGGGGCTCGATGTTGCGCACCCAGTGCGTCCAGCTGCCGCTGCCGCCATGCAGCAGCACCAGCGGGGGCACGTCGGCCCGCGCATCGCCCCAGTGGTGCCACACGGTCTCGCCGCTGCCGCAGGGCGTGGTGTGGCGCTGCGCCAGGGCGCGCAGGCGGTCAATCTCAGGGGACGGCAGGCTGGCGACCGGGCGATCCCGGTGATCCGGGGCCGTTGCGCCTTCTTCCCCGTCGTCGTCCCCAGCCACCATCACATGCCCGCCAGGCCGTCGATGGCCAGCGCGTAGCCGCGCACGCCAAAGCCGCACATCACGGCCTTGGCCGCTGCGGCGATGTAGGAGTGGTGGCGGAAGGCCTCGCGCGCATGCACATTGCTGATGTGCAGCTCGATCAGGGTGATGGCCGTGCCCTTGGTCGCATCGTGCAGGGCCACGCTGGTGTGGGTGTAGGCGCCGGCGTTGAGCACCACGCCTGCCAGCTCGCCGGCGGCATGCAGGCGGCCGGCCTCGTGGATCCAGTCCACCAGGGCGCCTTCGTGGTTGCTCTGGTGAAAACGCAGCGCAAAACCGTGGCGCTCGCAGGCCTCAACGCACATCTGCTCGACATCGGCCAGGGTGTGCGCGCCGTACACGGCGGGTTCGCGCGTGCCCAGCAGGTTCAGGTTGGGGCCATTGAGGACAAAAACGGTTTTCTTGTTCGCGGACATGCAGCAGGTCTCCAGACGTTGGGGTGGGCCGCCGGTCTTGCGCCAGACAGCCCTCTTCGATCCAACGCGGGATTATGCGGTGCGCGCCACCGTGGTCCCAGGCCCCATACACACCGTACGGCACGCCGCACGGTGTGCGGCGGCATGGGCTCACATGCCCCGGCGCACGGCCGGGAACACGCGCAGCCAGCCGCCGCCGGTCAGGTCAGCGGTCCCAGCGGCCGTGGCCGTGGCCATGACCGTGGTGGTGGCGGTGGCCGTAACCGCCGCCGCGGTAGTAGTACACGGGCGGGGGCGGCGCGTAGTACACCGGTGGGGGCGGTGCGTAATACACCGGGGCCGGGGCCGTGTACACGGGGCGGGGTGCATAGTAAACAGGCGCCGGGGCAGAGTACACGGGGTAGCCGTTGCCCACGCCCACCACCACACCTGGCGAACTCAGGCCTATCGACCAATTGACATCGCTGCGGGCATGGGCCGAGCCTGCGGCTGCGAAGAGCGCCAAGGCCACACCAGCGGCAGCGGCCATGGACTGGATAGAACGGGTTTTCGTCATGGAAATCTCCTGGTAGTGGAGGCGGCCCTCGTGGTCGGGAATCGCCTCACTGGTACTCAACGCACCAGATGTCCGAAAGGATGGCATGAAACCCCATCTTTATTGTTTCTTTACGTACAGGTGAGTACGCACTCCTGCGCAATAGTTCACGCCAACCCGCTCCGGCACGGGGTTGGCAAGCGGTTACAGTCAGTCACAGGCGGTTTTTGCGGTGCTGGGGCGTTGCCAACCGGGCGCAGAAAGCCCTGGCGTGCACCCGCCGCGATCCCCCTGGCGCCCGTGGCCGCGCTGCAGTGCAGCAGACAGCCCGGCCTCCCCCTAAAATGGGGCAATGACCACGTCCACCCCCGCCAACACCCCTGCCGCAACCCCGGAATCGGCAGCCGAAGCCACCAAAACGAGCAATTTCCTGCGCCAGATCATCGAGCACGACCTGGACAAGGGCACCTACGCCAGCCGCCAGTGGGGTGGCACACCGGGCGACGCCGCCCACCACGCCAAGGGCCAGCCCGACCCGGCCAAGATCCGCACGCGCTTCCCGCCCGAGCCCAATGGCTACCTGCACGTGGGCCATGCCAAGAGCATCTGCATCAACTTCGGCCTGGCGCGCGACTACGGCGGCGTGTGCCATCTGCGCTTTGACGACACCAACCCGGAAAAGGAAGACACCGAGTACGTCAACAGCATCATCGATGCCGTCAAATGGCTGGGTTTCGACTGGAACGGCAGCCCCGACGCCGCGCCCTACCAGGCGAGTGACTACTTCGACTTCATGTACCGTGCGGCCGAGTACCTGGTCGAGGCCGGCCACGCCTATGTGGACGAGCAGACCGTGGAACAAATGCGCGCCAACCGCGGCGACTTCGGCAAGCCCGGGGTGGACAGCCCCTTCCGCGCTCGCACGCCGGCCGAGAACCTCAAGCGCTTTCGCGAAATGCGCAACGGCGAGCACGAAGACGGCTCCATGGTGCTGCGCGCCAAGATCGACATGGCCAGCCCCAACATCAACATGCGCGACCCGGCGATCTACCGCATCCGCCGCGCCACGCACCACAACACGGGCGACGCCTGGTGCATCTACCCGATGTACACGTATGCCCACCCCATCGAGGACGCGCTCGAGCAGATCACCCACAGCCTGTGCACGCTGGAATTCGAAGACCAGCGCCCCTTCTACGACTGGGTGCTGGAGCGTTTGACCGAAGGCGGCCTGCTCAGCAACCCGCCCCCGCGCCAGTACGAGTTCTCGCGCCTGAACCTCACCTATGTGATCACCAGCAAGCGCAAGCTCGCCCAACTGGTGTACGACCACAAGGTCAGCGGCTGGGACGACCCGCGCATGCCCACCATCGTGGGCCTGCGCCGCCGCGGCTACACGCCCGAATCGCTGCAGGTGTTTGCCGAGCGCATCGGCGTGACCAAGAGCGACAGCTGGATCGACTACAGCACCCTGGAAGGCTGCCTGCGCGAAGACCTGGAGCTCAAGGCCTTCCGCGGCATGGCCGTGCTCAACCCCGTCAAGTTGGTGCTCACCAACTGGGATGAGGTCATGGGCGCGGGCCACCTGGAGCCCTGCTCCCTGCCCTCGCTGCCCCACCCACCCGAAGGCGTGGAGAGCCCCGAGCGCCACTTCACCATCGGCAAGGAAGTCTGGATCGAGCGCGAGGATTTTGAAGAAGTGCCCCCCAAGGGCTACAAGCGCCTGTTCCCCGGCAACAAGGTGCGCCTGAAGGGCGGCTACGTCATCGAGTGCACCGGCTGCACCAAGGACGCCGACGGCAAGATCACCGAAGTGCTGGCCACCGTGGTGCCTGACACCAAGAGCGGCACCCCCGGCGCCGACAGCGTCAAGGTCAAGGCCGCCATCACCTGGGTCGGCGTGGCCGACGGCGTGCAGGCCGAGGTGCGCATGTACGACCGCTTGTTCCTCGAAGCCCAGCCCGACGCAGGCGGCAAGGACTTCATCGAAGGCCTGAACCCCAACAGCCTGAAGGTCGTGACCGCCATCGTGGAACCAAGCCTGGGCCATGCCCACAAGGACGACAAGTTCCAGTTCGAACGCCACGGCTACTTCGTCGCCGACCGGGTGGACCACGAGCCAGGCAAGCCGGTGTTCAACCTAGCGGTGGGGTTGAAGGACAGCTGGGGCAAGTAAGCCTCTGAGACAGAACAAGGGCGCCCTGGGCGCCTTTGTTTTTCATGGTGTTCCCAGCAGGAAGGGCAGGCTGGAGTTCGCCCGCTGTCAGCCAACCCCTACCTTGCCCGCCGCCTCCAGCCGATCCCCGCGAGAGCCGCGACGGCGCACCATGGACCCTTGTTCCTGAAACAACGGAGGTTCCCATGCCCGCGACAACCGCCCCGCGCCAGACCCTGATCGATCTGGAAACCCAATTCTGGCAAGCCATGGTCGACGAGAACGTCGGCGCTGCTACCGAGCTACTGGCCGAGCCCGCGATGATGGTCAGCAGCCATGGCGCGCTCAAGTTCGACCGCGCCATGTACGGCAAGATGGCCAAAGAAGGACCGATGGTGGTCACCGCCTTCGAGTTCAGCGACATGCAGGTGGAGTTTCCGACCGATGCCATGGGCATCCTGACCTACCGCGTGAAGCAGGGCGTGGCGCCGCGCGGCGACAAGGCCAAGACGACCGAACAGGTGATGCACGATAGCTCGACCTGGATCCATGCCGACGGCCGCTGGCAGTGCGTGATGCACACCGAGACGCCGGTGGATGATTCGATGAAGATGCCGACCAAACATTGACCGACAGGCTGGCGGGATGGCTGGATGGGGCGCGCAAGGGCTCTAAGATCGATGGTTTTCTTTCCGTCTTCTTTGCTTTACCCCATGAACTTCGCCGCCCGCCTCCAGCAACTGCCTTCCGCCGCCCACCTCGCCTCCCTGCAACTGCTGGGCGCCGATGGTCAGGTGATCGCCACCATCGAGAACAAGCCCGGCCAGACCGGCTCGCTGGTGGTTTACTCTGCGCTGGCCGCGCTCTATGGTGGCAGCATCACGCCCAAGGCCGCCGCGCTGGGCCTGGAGTGGTATGCCGAGCATGTGGCCGATGCCAAGGCCTTCCCCGGCAAGCACCCGAACATCGACCGCCTGCTGGGCTGGGCCGAGGGCAGCGAGAGCTATCGCGCCCAGGTGATTGCACAGGCCTGATGCAACACCGGCAATCGCTACCAAGCCAATGCCAATTCCGTCATAGTCGTTAGAACGCACGCGGCCCAAGCCAGGGCAGCCGTGCAAGGGCCGCCAAAGCCGCTCAGCGGCGTTTCACTTGCGTGCACGGGCTGCATCCCCCTTCCCGAATGGCGCAGCCATTCGGGAAGGGGTGAAGGCGCGAAGCGACTCAGGGGGTTGTACTTATTTCAGCCATTTGTCGGAGGCACCCTTGAGGATGCCCCGGCTGTCGATCTGGCCCCACACGAAGTTCATCACGCGCGTGTAGTCCGCATCGTCCTTGGGCAGCATGAAGCCCAGGTAGCTCTTGGGCGTGAGCGGTGCGTCGATGAAGGCGGCGTGCAAACGCGGGTCGGCCTTGCTGTAGACCAGGGCCTCATACGTTTCGGTGATCATCACATCGCCCTTGCCCTCGGCAATCAGGCCCGGGATCGCGCACATTGGGCTTGTTCAGGTCGTCCACCGTGTTGTACTTGGCCTTTTCGGCCGAGCGCACCAGGGCCACCTTGCCGAAGGGGGCGTAGCCGGGCAGCATTTCGATCAGGCGGATGCGCGCCACATTGCGCGTGATGCCGCCCACCGCAATGTCGAACTGGTCGGACTGCAGGTCCGCCATGAGCTTGGGCCAGGAAGTCTGCACGTACTCGATCTTCACGCCCAACTTCAGTCCAGTGAACCCTGGAAATAACACCCCCCGCCGGGACGAGAAGGGGCGCAGGCGTAGGCGCGCGCCGCGGTCCAGGCTCGTCGCCTGGACAAGGTGCGCAACGCCCGCCTGCGCCCCTTCTCGTCCCGGCCCTTCGGGTGAGCGCCACGCAGGCCGCATGCGGCGTTGCCAATCCTCGCCAGGTGCCCAACCTGGCTGCGGTTGGCGCCTTGCCTGCAGCCTGCGTGGCGCTCACGGGGGGTGCTATTTCCAGGGTTCACTGGACTAGGCCATGGCCTCGATCACGTCGATGTCGTGGCCCGAGAGGCCGGCGTCGGTCTTGATGGCGAAGGGGCGGTAGTCGCCCGGCGTGCCCACGCGCAGCACCTTGCTTTCCATGATCTTGTCCAGGCGCGGGCCGGCCTGGGCGGCCTGGCTCAGGGACAAGGTGGCGACCACAGCGGCGGCAGCCAGGGCGAGGACTTTCTTGGCGATCATTTCAAGGCACTCCGAAGGTGAAGAGGGGCAGGTAGGGGCTGTGCGACCGCCATCGTCTGCGCGGGCGGTTCGCAACAAAAGGATACAGCAGGCGCAATGCCATCACGCAGCTGTCACAGGCGGCGGGTGAAGTGGGTTACCCTGCCCGCATCCACAACCAACCATCCCACAGGAACACCCACCATGGCCAACAAGAAACTCAAGGTCACCATCGAACTCGAAATGTCCGTCCCCGAAGACTGGGAGCTGGTCGAGACCTCCGAAGGCACACCCGTGCTGAGCCTGCCCGACGGCCGCTACATGGACATCGCCATCGAGCCCCTGTTCGCCACCGACCCCGAGGAGCTGTGGAGCAGCACCGACGACGAGGACGCGCTGCACGAGGTGCTGGACATGGTCGACAGCGAAGCCGTCACCTACGAGTTCGTGAAGCACTGAGCGCACGCCAGCGAGCCCGCAGGCCCACAGCGGGCAAGACCACAGCCCATCCTCAGTACAGGCAGTCGTGGTAGTCGTAGTTGCCCAAAGCCAGGCGGGGCTGGCCGGGGCCTTCGAAATCGAGCGCCAGCCGGCTGCCCTTGGGCGTGGCGGTGTCCACCATCAATTCGCCCGCCTCCGCACGCGAGCTTTCATCGCTCAGCACGGAGCATTCGAAGACATGGGTCATCGCGGCTTCGGCGGTCATGGGGCGCAGGTCATCGCCCAGCAGCAGCCGGGGTGACTGGTCGAGGTTCTTCTCGCTCATCCAGAACCAAACGCCCTGGCCTGCGGGGCCCGGTTGCGCCACAGGGTTGCTGTCGCCCTGCCAGGTGCCGCGTTTCTCGCCGGGCACGATGCCCGCGGGGTCCCAGGCCAGGGCCCCCATGCCGCTGTTCATGTCCTGGTACACGACCAGGCTGCGGTCGTAGCGGGCGCGCAGCCCGGTGTCCAGCAACCGGTCCAGCCCCCGTGGGCCCTTGAGTTCGTGGTTGCGTTCATTCACCAGCATGTCCGTCACCTTGACCATGCCGGCCGCCGTCACGAAACCAGAGGAGTGGCCGGTATCAACGCTCCAGTCCCCCAGCACCCGCACCAGCGGCGGCAGCGGAACACCCAGGCTTTTCTCGAGGTCGGCAAAGAGGGCACTGGCGGGCTTCTTGAGCGCCTTGGCGTCGATGCGCTCGACGGAAACGCCCTCCTCGACCACCTTGGACAGGCCGCGGATGCGCTCGATCCAGGGCTTGCGCGTGTCGTACAGCGGCGCAGACAGGCGCCCCAGGTCGCGCAGCTTCCAGCTCCGGTCGAACGGTGCGGACTGGCCCTTCACCGTGGCCTGGCCGCGCAGGCGCACGCGCTTGGTGGCGGGGGGCAAGGCGAACACCAGTGCTGGCGATGCGCTGCCTCCGCCCGCTGCAGCCTGGTGGTCGAGCTTGCCCACCACCTTGCCATCCACGATCACATCGGCCACCACGCGGTCACCCGCAGCCAGATCGGGGTAGATGCCGGCCTTGCCGGCCTGTAGCACCGCCACCGCAGCCGCCTCGGGGCCGGCCGCCAGGGCCGCCTGCCCGCCATGCAGCCCTGCCGCCATGGCCACCACTGCGGCCAGTGCACGCTGGCGCCACTGCGGGACTTTTTTCTGCACCATATGGATACCTTCTTCTCTCTGAATCAATCAATCAATACAAGCCGTACTGGTAGTCGTAACCACGCAGCGACAGGCTGGGCTGGCCGGGGCCGCCAAAGCCCAGTTGCAGCAGGTTGGTGTGCGGATTGGCGGAGTCCAAGGTCAGTTCGTCGTCCGCCACGGCCTCCGACGACTGCAGAAACACGAAGCTCTGGAAGATGGCGTTCAGCACCGACTCCGCGCTCCGGGGGCGGTATTCCTCGTCCAGCAGCAGCACGGGTTTGTTCAGGCGCTCCTGGTGCAGCCAGAACCACACGCCCTCGCCCGACGGGCCAGGCCGGGCACCGGGGTGGCCCTTGTCGTCCCAGGTGTTGGGCATTTCGCCGGGCGTAACGCCGGCCGGGTCCCAGCCGAGCGCGCCCAGCCCGTCACCGACTTCGATGTAGACGCTCACGCTGCGGTCATAGCGGGCCCGCACGGCCCGCGAAAGAAGCTTTTCCAGACCGCCGGGCCCCGTGCGCTGGTAGTCCCACTCGCTCAGCAGCATCTCGGTGATCTTGCCCATGTCGGCCGCCGACTGGAAGCCGGAGTCGTCCAGCTGGATCTGCCAGTCGCCCAGCACCTTCACGAGCGGAGGCAGCGGTACACCCAGGCTTTTTTCGAGGTCGGCGAATGCGGCCTTGGCAGGCTTCTTCTTTGCGCCGCCATCGCCCGCCTTGACGGTGATGAACTCGGCCTTGGCCGCCACGCTGCGCACGCGCTCGATCCAGGGCATGCCCTGGTCGTACAGCGGGCCCAGGATGGGCGCCAGGTCGCGCACCTTCCAGGTGGTGTCGAAGCTGCCGGACTTGCCCTCCACGGTCGCCTTGCCCCGAAGCCGCACACGTTTGAGGCCTATGGGCAGCGGAAACACCAGCGCCGGGGACCGGGCGATCCCGCCCGCCGTGGCCTGGTGATCGAACTTGCCAACCACCTTGCCATCGACAAGCACGTCGGCCGCCACCCGGTCACCCGGCTCCAACGCGGGATGGATGCCGGCCTTGCCCGCCGAGGTGCCCCCGGCAGCAAGGGCCTGCCCGCCCAACCCGCCCGCCATGGCAGCCCCCGCCCAGGCCGACAGGCCCGCCAGAATGCGCCGCCGCTGGGGCTGTGCCCCGTGCTGATGTGCCATCGAATTCATCCCCTCGGAGTTGGTGCGGGCGCGCTGGCATGAACGCCGCGCGCTGCTGTGCATCAGTCAATACAGGCTGTAGTGGTAGTCATAGCTGCGCAGCCACAGGCGCGGCTTGCGCGGCCCGTCGAAGTGCAGCTGCAGCAGGTTGGGGCGCGGGTTGGCGGTATCGACCTCCAGGTCGTTTTCCGACTCGGCCAACTCCAAGGTCGACAGCGCGAAGCGCTGGAACACATGGGTCAGCGCGGCCTCGGCCGTCTTGGGGCGGTAATCGTCGTCCAGCAGCAGCTCGGGCTTGTTGATATGGCCCTGGTGCAGCCAGTACCACACGCCCTCGCCCGGCGCCCCGGGCCGGGCTCCGGGGTTGCCCTTGTCGCCCCAGGTGCTGGGCGCCTCGCCAGGGGCCACGCCGGCCGGGTCCCAGGCCAGGGCACCCAGGCCGTCGCCCACCTCGATGAACACGGTCAGGCTGCGGTCGTAGCGCGCACGCACATCGGGCACAAGAAGGGTATCGAGCCCATCCTTGCCCTTGCGCTCGTAGCCTCCTTCGCTGAGCAGCATGTCGGTGACCTTGCGCATGGCAGCCGCCGGCAGGAAGTACGAATCACCAACCTGGATCTGCCAGTCGCCCAGCACCCGCACCAACGCGGGCAGGGGCACGCCCAGGCTTTTTTCCAGGTCCTCAAAGGCAGCCTTGGCAGGCTTCTTTTTGGCGCCGCCGTCGCCGGCCTTGACGGTGACCGTGCCTTGCTCCAGCTTGGCGGCCAGGCCACGGACGCGCTCGATCCAGGGCTTGCCCTGGTCGTACAGCGGCGCCGAGAAGGGCGCCATGTCGCGCACCGTCCAGGTCTTGTCGAAGGACGATGCCTTGCCGCCCTGGGTGACCTGCCCCTTGAGCCGCAGGCGCTTGAGGCCCACGGGCAGCGCAACTACCAGCGCGGGGCGCTTCTGGAGGCCCGGCTGCGTGGCCTGGTGGTCGAGCTGCGCGAGCAGCTTGCCATCGGCGCTCACCTCGGCCACCACCTTGTCGCCCGCATCGATCCAGGGGTGGATGCCGGCCCGGCCGGCGGTGGGCCCTTCCGCGGCGGATGCACTGCCCGGCGCCCCTGTGAACCAGGTCGCCAGCCATGCCGATATGCCCGCCAGAATGCGTCGCCGCTGTGCCATTGCCATCCCTCTCTCTTTTGTCTTGTTGAAGGGCGGAATTGTAGAAACGCGCAGCATCCTCAAGGCCCGCAAGGCATTCCCATGAAGTAACCAGCTGTGAGCGAGACGCGTGGCCAGCCCCGCAGCGGCCTGCCTACAGCTGCGATTCCAGCAAGGCCGCCAGGCGCTCGGACAAGCGCTCCCTGAGCGGCCGGCGCTGCCAGTCCTCCAGCGTCACACGCTTCGATTGTTTCAGGTCGTCCTCGAACACCTGCGTCTGGCGCTCGGCGAACGCCGTGTCGTAGACGTTGAGGTTGGCCTCGTCGTTCAGGCGAAACGACCGGTTGTCGAAGTTGGTGGAACCCACCGACACCAGGCGCTGGTCCACGATCATGACCTTGCAGTGGTACATGCTGGGCTGGTACTCATGGATCTCGGCGCCCGCCGCGAGCAGCGGGCCCCAGGTGGCACGAGAGGCGGCCTTGACGGTCTCGGTGTCGGTGTACGGGCCGGGCGTGATGAGGCGGATGCGCACGCCGCGTTTCAGCGCATCGAGCATGAGCTGGCGCGTGAGGTCGTCGGGCACGAAATAGGCCACCGACAGGTCCAGGCTGCGCTCGGCCGCGGTGATGGCCATGTGGTACATGAGCTGCATGCTCTCGCTGCCGCTCGACGGTGAGCTCGAGAACATCTGCGCGCGCTGGTCGCCCTGCGGTGCGACGGGCGGAAAGTAGGCCTCGCCATGCACCACCTTGCCGGTGACCTTGAGCCAGTTGTCCAGAAAGGTGGCCTGCATCTGCGCCACGGCGGGGCCACGCACCTGGTAGTGCGAGTCGCGCCAGTGGTCGGGGTCCTGGGCGTTGCCGGTCCATTCGGGCGCAATGCCCACGCCGCCGGTGAAGCCCACCTGCCCGTCCACCACCAGCAGCTTGCGGTGGGTGCGGTTGTTCATGCGCGCCAGGTTGTACCAGTGGGGTTTGTGGAACTTCTCGACCAGCACGCCGGCCTCGCGCATCTCGGTGAGGTAGCTCTCTTCCATCTTGGCGCTGCCCACCCAGTCGAGCAGCACATGCACCGGCACGCCCGCACGCGCGCGCTCGGCCAGGGCATCGGCAAACTGCTTGCCAATGTCGCCCGACCAGTAGATGTAGGTCTCGAAGGTCACGCTCTTTTGTGCCGAGCGGATGGCCGCGAGCATGGGCGGAAAGATCTGGTCGCCGTTGATCAGCTCCTTCACCTCGTTGCCACCCAGGATGCCCGGGCCCAGCAGGCTGCCCATGGCGCGCTCGAACTGCGGGCTGGCCGTGCTGTACAGGCGCGGCAACTGGTGCTGGATCTTTTTCTCGCCGGCTGTGAAATTGAGGGCGAAGAGCACCAGGGCCGCCGTGGCGACGAAGGTGAGGAGCGCGATGCGCACGGCGCGACCGGGTTGGGGCATGGCGCGATGTTGAAGCGCCGCCGAGGGGGCCCATGTAGGCCGAATTCCCCAGATGACGCGGCACAATGGCGCCTGTTTTTCTGTCGCGACATGCCCCACTCCCTTCGCCCCCTCTCCACGCCCCCCACGCCATCGATGAGCCGGCGCACTGCGCTGCTCGCGGCGGGCGGCGGCCTGCTGTCCCTGTATGCGCCAGGCCTGCTGCATGCCAAGCCACAGGCCCGGCCGGCCGAGCCCACCGTATGGCCCCAGGCGCTGCTGGTTCCGGGCGGCGTGGCACGCCTGCCGCTCGGGCCGGCGGCAACGCGGCCCGTGGTGCAGACCCTGGGCGCCAAGGGCGAGCCGTTGCCCGTGCTGGTGCTGGGCGATGCCGCCGGGTGGACGGCCGTGGTGGGCATACCGCTGGCTGCTGTGCCCGGGCCTGCGCACGCCACGCTGCAGCAGTCCCCCAAGGGCGGCGCTGCGCGGGAACTGCCCTACACGGTGGCGCCCAAGAAGTACAAGGAGCAGCACCTCACCGTGTCGCCGCGCACGGTGGACCTGTCACCCGAAGACCAGGCGCGTTACGAGCGCGAGCGCGACCACCAGGCGCTGGTGATGGCCACCTTCACCGAACAGCCCGCAGGCCAGGCCCTCGATTCGCTGCGCATGCGCGTGCCGGTGCCGGGGCGGCGTTCCAGCTCGTTCGGGCTGCGCCGCGTGTTCAACGGCCAGGCGCGCAATCCGCACAGCGGCATGGACATCGCCGCGCCCACGGGCACGCCCATCCTGTCGCCCCTGCCGGCGCGCGTGATCGACACGGGCGAGTATTTCTTCAACGGCGGCACGGTGTGGCTGGACCATGGCCAGGGCCTGCTCTCCATGGTCTGCCACCTGAGTGCCATCGACGTGAAGGTGGGCGATGTGCTGGCCGCCGGCCAGCGCCTGGGCGCCGTGGGCGCCACCGGCCGCGTGACGGGCCCGCACCTGCACTGGGGTGTGATGCTCAACCGCACCATGGTGGATCCCGCCCTCTTCGTCCCCGCCGCCTGACATCCCCAACACACCATCCGAGATGACACATTTGCCTGCACAAAAAACCACCCTGCCCCAGGGGCCCGCATGGCGCTGGGCCATTGCATGCGCCGCCGTGGCGCTGTCCTGCACCGGCTGCGCCGTGGTCACCGTGGCCGATGCCGCGGTGAGTGTGGCGGCCACCACGGTGAAGGTGGGGGCCAAGGTGGTGGGTGCCACGGTGGATGTGGGCGCCGCCGGGGTCAAGGCGGTTACGGGTGGGAGTAGCGATTGAATGATTGATTGAGGGCGGGGCCGGGGTGTGCTCGCCGGCGCGGCTGTTTTGATGGTGTGCCTGTGCTGAGTGCGGGAGCCGGGATGTGCGCCCGGCGGCGCACCTACCTTCTTTTGCTTCGTCAAAAGAAGGTAGGCCAAGAAAAGACGACCCCGCTGCCCGCGTCCCCCTCGCCGGAGGCGAGGGGGCAGCCTGCGATGCTCAGTCCTGGGGTGCACCGTGGAACTCGCTGCGTTCCCCCTGCGGGTGAACTGCGCTCAAACATCCACGGTGAGTCAGACAACGATGCGCGTGTCCTTCGGCACGCGCTCACCCCAGGCCCTGCGCTTCTCGGCACGGTCAGAAGGGGGGGGATACCAAGACGGGCCATTGCTTCGCTCGGCCTGTGGTCCTTCGCTGCGCTCGGCTCGCCAGGGCGCTCGCGCCAGTTGCGTCGGCAGCGCGCAGCGCGTAACCGACCCCAGGCGTAGCTGCGCAGCAGCAGCCGTCTCTGACCCCGCTCCCACCCCTTCTGGCTGCGCCGAGAAGCGCAGGAGCTGGGGTGGGTGCATGTGCCGAAGGACACATGCACTTCGTCTTCTGGCTCGTCGATGCTGTCTGAGCGGAGTTCACCCGAAGGGGGAACGCAGCGAGTTCATCGACGCCCACCCCAGATCCGAGCATCGCAGGTTGCCCGTAGCGCAGCGAAGGGACGCAGACAGCGGGGCGCTGTTTCTTTGCCTACTTTCTTTTTGCGCATGTATAGACCGGAGACATGGTGAACAGGTGTGCGAGGACATGGTGAACACTTTGGGCGAACTTTCGCCGGAGGTCCCCATGCCATGGAAGGCTCGCAACACCATGAAC
>JAESFW010000302.1_pt1 | contig 40842 bp, 41 predicted proteins | sample 9269481 | NCBI WGS metagenome assembly JAESFW01 (sample SAMN14515350, study PRJNA621654) | algae metagenome | isolation source: Lyngbya sp. HA4199-MV5 and co-occurring heterotrophs from soil with... | place: USA: Ahupuaa O Kahana State Park, Hawaii | collected 2009-07-21 | reverse complement strand
CGAAGTAATCAGCGATGGCTCTTGTAAAACGCAGCACACCGAAGTCTCTTCACGACTTGCCCGAAGGCAAGTCCGCAAGAACTCCGCCGTCCACGTTTCTCTTTCTGTCTTCAGTTTTCAAACAGCGGGGCCTCAGCAGAGACAGGCATTCGGCCGAGCAAGTCGGCGTCACAGCCTGGCGTTCCAGTGAAGCGCAGAAGAGGCGCCGCTCAGCGGCGGCGCCGTCTCGATGGGCGGTTTATAGGAGCAATCCGTTTGGAGGGTCAACAGCAGTTTTGCGCTCCGATAAAAAATTCTGGTTAGAGGACACCGCCTGCGCTCAGATGGCGCGCAGACCTGACCGTGTCGAGAGCTACATGACCAGATATGGAGGCTCGAGCTTGGAGTGCGAGCGCTTGGCGATATCAACACCGCTAGGTTGAGGGGCGACAGTTGGCGGACATCGTGAAGGAGGCGCAAAGCGCGCTATCGAAAAGGTAGCATATCAAATCGCACCGTAACCGTTCGCGTGCGCCGCCAGAAGCGGTAGTTGGATGGCCGCTCGAAAGCGGGCCTACGCGGCAACGGCTCCGACGGGCAGTTCACGGTCTGCCACGCCGCAATCTCAAGCCCATCCGCATGCGGCAGAGCCAATACCTGAACAACCGGATCGAGCAGGATTAACGGCGAATCAAGCGGCGTACGATCGATGCTTGGCTTCAAATTATTCAAAAGCGCCGCGGAAACCCTAGACGGTATCGAGTTGGTTCACATGATGCGCAATCGGCAGGCGAGGCTCGCCTACAATCCCAAGCCGTCGATCGCAGCGCAGTTTGAAATTATCGCGGCTGCTTAAAAACGGCACGAGCCTTCAAAATCTGTGGTGCCGAGCGAATTTGCGACAGAGCCCTGCAGGGAAGGCCTCTTTTCTGAGGGCAGGCCATAGGCGACGCGGAATGGCAAGAGCTCCGGAACGCTGTGCGCTTGACTTCCCGGCAAAAGACTCATTAGCATCCTTTATTACAAGATATATTCTCTTATTATGGATTAATCTTGCAACGAGGGGTAACGCCAATGAGCGAGACAGATGAAGGCAAGAGGCTTCTGCTGAAGGGTGGGATGGTCGGCGGCCTGGCTCTGGCGGTCGCGGCGAGCACGGCCCGTGAGGCCGCGGCGCAATCTGCGCCAAACAGCCTGCTGCGCACGGTGCTGGATCGCGGCAAGCTGATCGTTGGTACGGGCTCCACCAATGCGCCCTGGCATTTCGAAGACGAGAAGGGCCAGCTCGTCGGCATGGACATCACTATGGGCCGCATCCTAGCCAAAGGGCTATTCGACGACGCGAGCAAGGTCGAGTTCGTCCGGCAGGACGCGGCCCAGCGCATCCCGAACATCAATACCGGCAAGGTCGACATCGTCATTCAGTTCATGACCATGTCCCCGGCGCGTGCCCAGCTCATCGCCTTCTCGCGCCCCTACTATGTCGAGGGCATCGCGCTGCTGACCCGGCCGGACAGCGACAAGAAGAGCTTCGACGCCCTGCTCAAGGCCGGCTCCTCGGCCCGCGTCTCCATCCTGCAAAATGTCGATGCCGAGGCCTCGGTCAAGAAGGTGCTGCCGCAGGCGACCGTGATGCAGATCGACAGCCAGGCCAACGTCATCCTGGCGCTCGACTCGAAGCGCGTCGATGCTGCCGCAGTTGACCTCTCCACGGTCGGGTGGCTCGCCAAGCGCCATCCCGACAAATATGTCGATGCCGGCAAGTCCTGGAACACGATGCTCTACGGCGCAGGCATGAAGCAGGGCGATCCCGACTGGGTACGCTTCGTCAACACCACCTTCGACATCGCGATCTTCGGTCACCAGAACGAGCTCTACGACGCGGCGGCGAGGGATTATTTCGGCGCCGAGCCGCCGCAGCGCCAACCGGGGCTGCCGCGCTTCTGACCATTCCACGCTTCGCACAAGGAAGGGCGTGGCTCACGCCCTTCCGTCCTAGATGCCCGGCTGACCTTCGGGACCATGGCGAACTATCACTTCAACTTCGCAATCGTCTGGCGCTATGCCGGCAAGCTGTTCGAGGGGCTCCTGCTCAGCCTCGAACTGGCGGCGGCGAGCATCGCAATCGGCATGGCGATAGGGCTCGTGCTGGCACTGATCAGCCTCGACGGACCGAAATGGGCGCGTCCCCTGATCGCGGCCTATGTCGAATTCGTCCGCAACGTGCCGCTGCTATTGCTGGTCTACTTGGTCTTCTACGGCATACCCAGTGCCATCGACCTGCAGTATGACGCGATCACCTCCTTCGTCGCGACGCTCTCGATCTATTCCGGCGCTTACCTCGTGGAAGTGATGCGCGCGGGGCTGGAGGCCGTACCGCGCGGGCTGATCGAGGCCGGCAAGTCGATCGGGCTCACGCCGATGAAGGTGCTCTGGCATGTTCGCCTGCCGACCGCGATGCGTATCGCCCTGCCCTCGCTGTCGAACACCTATGTCTCGCTGTTCAAGGACACCTCGATCGCCTCGGCCATCGCCGTTCCCGAGCTGGCCTATGGCATGCGCTGGATCGAGACCCAAACCTTCCGCACGGTCGAGGTCTATCTGCTCGCGACGCCAATCTACCTGATCACTAGCTACGCCATCCTACTGCTGCTGCGGCTCGCCGAGCGGCGCTACTCGGTCGCACGGTGACGGCATGGCGACGCTGATCCATACCCTCCCCTTCCTCGTCGACGGCCTGCTGACGACCCTGCTGGTCTCGGCCTGCGTCATCGTGCTGTCGCTAATCATCGGGCTGCCGCTCGGTTGCGTGCTCGCCTTCGGGCCGCTCTGGGCGCGCGCGCCGATCCGGCTCTACGCCGATTTCGTGCGCGGCGTGCCGATCCTCGTCCTGCTCTATTTCGTCTATTATGGGTTGCCAGCGATCAAGGTGAACCTGCCCAGCCTGCTCTCCGCTATCGTGGCGCTGACGGCGTTTAAATCGGCGCAAATCATCGAGATCACGCGCGGTTCGTTCCAGTCTATCCCGTCCGGCCAGACCGAAGCCGCCAAGGCGATCGGGCTGTCCCTGTTCGACCGCTTTATTCATGTGTTGGCACCGCAGGCCGTGCGCCGTTTCCTGCCGCCGTTCGTCAACAGCGTCGTCGACACCGTAAAGGGCTCGTCGCTGGTCTCACTGCTGGGGATCGTCGACTTGATGCTGTCGCTGCAGCAGGTGATCGGGCGCACCCACGTGGCGCTGCCGCTCTATCTCATCGGTGCGCTGATGTATTTCGCCATCAACTTCCCGCTCTCGGCGCTCAGCCGCCGGCTTGAGAAGCGCTTCGTCTGAAAAGGAGGCATCCATGGCCAAGACGGATGCCCGTGCTTCCGCCGAGACACCGGTTATCGCGATCGAGGGCCTGACCAAGTCCTTCGGCGCTCATCAGGTGCTGAAGGGGGTCGACCTCCGCGTCGGCAGGGGCGAGGTCGTTGCCATCATCGGCCCCTCCGGCAGTGGCAAGACCACGCTGCTGCGCTGCATCAACTTCCTTGAAGAGTACGATGGCGGCTCGATCCGGATCGACGGCACCGAGGTCGGCTATCGCGACGGTTCGGGCGCCCGTAGACGCCGCAGCGACCGCGAGCTCGCCGCCATCCGCGTGGATGCGGCGATGGTGTTCCAGCAATTCAACCTCTTCCCCCATCTCACCGCCGCGCAGAACATCATGCTCGGCCTGATGAAATCGCGCGGGCGCTCCAAGGCCGAAGCGCGTGCCATCGCCGAGAAATGGCTCGCCCGCGTCGGGCTCGCGGCGAAGGTCGATGCCCTGCCCTCGCAGATGTCGGGCGGCCAGCAGCAGCGCGTCGGTATTGCGCGGGCGGTCGCGATGGAGCCGAAGGTGCTGCTGCTCGACGAGATCACCTCCGCGCTCGATCCCGAGCTGGTCGGAGAGGTCCTGGCCGTGGTGCAAGAACTCGCGGCCGAGGGCCGCACTATGATCCTCGTCACCCATGAGATGGCTTTCGCGCAGGAGGTTGCGGACCGCGTCGTCTTCACTGACCAGGGCCGGATCGTGATCGATGCCCCGCCCGCAAAGGTCTTCGGCGAGCAGCCGCATGAGCGGTTGCGTTCATTCCTGTCGCGCTTCGTCGGCTTCCGCCCCAATCCGGCGTGAGGAGACCATGAACGCAGTGCTTTCCACCTTTCCCGACACGACGCCCTACAGGCGGCTGGCAGAACTCGGCCTGACGCTGCCGGAGCTGCCGAAGCCGATCGGCAACTTTGCCACCCACGTCCAGGAAGGCGGCCTGATCTACCTCTCCGGTCAGGGGCCGACGCATGAGGATGGCCGGCTCCACACCGGCAAGGTCGGTCGCGATGTCAGCGTCGCCGAGGCCTACGACCATGCCCGGCTGACCGGCCTAAACCTGCTAGCCGTGCTACATGAGGCGCTGGGGGATCTCGGCCGCGTGCGGCGCGTCGTCAAGCTGCTCGGCATGGTCAATGCCGAGCCAGATTTCAGCGACCACCCGGCCGTCATCAATGGCTGCTCCGACCTCTTCGTCGCCGTGTTCGGCGAGGCCGGGAAGCACGCCCGCTCGGCGGTCGGCTTCGGCTCGCTGCCCAGACAGATCACCGTCGAGATCGAGGCGATCGTCGCCATCTCATGACTGGGGCGAATGCCCCGCCGCCCGCCGTCCAGGAGAGTGCCATGTCTGCTTCCGATATCCGTCCGTCTCTCGGCCTGCGCCCCGTCATCAACGTCTCGGGGACGATGACGGCGCTCGGCGCCTCGATCGTGGTGCCGGAGGCGATAGCGGCGATGACGGCGATCCTGCCGCAATTCGTCGAGATCGACGATCTCCAGCGTAAGGCTAGTGCCGTGATCGCGCGGCTCTGTGGTAGCGACGCCGGCTTCGTCACCGCCTCCTGCTCGGCCGGGATCACGCTCGCGATCGCGGGTGCCATGACGGGCGACGATCTCTATGCCGTCGAGCAACTGCCGGACGTGAGCGGCCTCAAGGACGAGGTCGTCGTGATGATGGGCCATATGGTCGGCTATGGCGCGCCTGTCGACCAGGCAATCCGGCTTGCGGGGGCGACGCCGGTCGTCGTCGGGCAGGCCACCAGCGCCCGCGCCTATCAGCTCGCGGGCGCGATTTCCGAGCACACTGCGGCAGCCCTATATGTCGTCTCGCACCATACGGTGCAGTACGGGTTGCTCCCGCTCGACGAGTTCGCGGCGATCTGCCACGAGCGCGGCGTTCCGGTCATCGTCGATGCGGCCTCCGAATACGATCTGCGCGGCTTCCTCAAAGCCGGCGCCGACATCGTGCTCTATTCCTCGCACAAGTTCCTAGGTGGGCCGACCGGCGGCATCGTCGCAGGCCGCAAGGCGCTGGTCCGGGCCGCTTTCATTCAGAATGGCGGCATCGGCCGCGGCATGAAAGTCGGCAAGGAAAGCGTGCTCGGTACGATGGCGGCGCTTGAGGCCTGGGAGACGCGCGACCATGTCGGCATCAGGGCGCGCGAGCAGCGCGCGCTCGATCTCTGGCTCGCCCGCTTTACGGACCGCCCCGGCGTAACCGCCGTGATCGAGCCCGACCCCACGCACAACCCGCTCGACCGGATGAAGCTATACGTCAATCCAGAGCAGGCGCATATCACGGCATGGGACCTGGCTGACGCGCTGGCGCGCGGCGTACCGCCGGTGATCGTGCGCGACCATGAGGTCGAGCACGGCCATTTCTTCCTCGACCCCTGCAATTTGCATCCGGATCAGGAAGAGATCGTTGCAGAGCGCATCGTCGCAGAGCTGGAGACGGCGCGGCGTAGCAACACGATCATCGCGTCGCCGCTGATCGAACGCCGCAACCGGCGCGCCGCCTCGCTGGCGAAATGGCCGGATTAAAAACCGGCGTGTCGGTCGTCATGCCATTCGATACCATCATCCAGGCAGTGACCCACGCCCGGCCTCGGTCATCAAGCTCGACATGACGGACCGGCTGACCGTGGGCCCAGCATGCCGATTTCGCGATCATCCACCGATCGCCAGCGATCTCGAAGCGACCGATTCCAATGGCGACGTCTCGCGGCTGGCGCGACTGTTCGAGCCGCGCCATGCCGTGTTCGGCGCCGAGGCGATCACGGCGAGCCATTATGTGCCGCGCCCACAACGGTTCGTCCGGGACAGCCACGAACTGCCTTGGCGTTGACTTGGCGACCGGCAGGGATGAAAGCGCAGTAATGAGCAATGCCACGACGACGCAGACAAGCGAAGACCGACCGGAAGCAACCGGGCAGCGGCGTTCACGCGTCAGCGGCATCGACCGCGCCGTGCAGATCCTCGACCATCTCCAGCAGGAGGGGCGGGCGCTGACCGCCTATGAAGTCGCCCGCGCCATCGGCGCGCCACTCTCGACCGTCTATGCCATCGTCGAGGACCTCATCGACAAGAACCTGCTGACCCGCTCCGGCGATGGCGGCGTCTGGCTCGGTCCCAGGCTCTATCATTACGGCCTCGCCTATGCCCGCGACCTCCAGGTTATCAATGTCGCAACGCATGAGATGCATGTGCTGGCGCGCGAGGTGGGCGAGACCGTGCAGATCTGTGGCCGCGACAGCGGCATGATGGTGGTCGAGGCAATGGCTGAGGGACCCGGCCATTTCGTCATCACCTCGCGCGTGGGGACGCGCGTGCCGCTGAACTGGACGGCCTCTGGCCGCCTGCTCGTCGCCGGGTTGGACGAGGCGGAGCGACTCGCGCTGTTCCGCAGGAGTGCCAAGGCTTCACCAACCGGACGCGCCGTCACCGACCCTGCCGCCCTGCTCGCGCAAGCGCGCGACGCGCTCGCCGTAGGCGTGTCTATCCAAGCAGGGGAATCGGACTACGCGGTCGCCTGCATCGCCGCGCCGGTATTGGACGAGGCTGGCGCATGCCCGATCACCATTTCGATTGTTCTGCCCGAGTTCCGCGTCAACGAGGACCCTTCGCATTTCGTCGAAGCAGTTCGGGCAGCTGCCCGTCGCATCGAGGACAAGCTCGGCTGGCGCACCGGAAGTCTATGATCTTCCCTTACACAATTGAATTCGCGAGCGGCGGTTTCGTCCAGTGGCCCTGATGCTGTGTTCATCCTGCGCATTTCGGCCGGACGCTATGGTAAGCACGAGTGGCGCACCGCCGATGGCGTTGGACTGCGGTTCAATGAGAGGACTGCCTCCGAGCGCTTAGCGTTCCCTAGCGCCCGCCCCCCCTAGGCTTGCAGACAAGCCATGAGATCCTATCTAGCAAGCTCCGCAATGGACGGGGGTTCTATGCCATCGACGACCCGCAGCTTTCCTGGCGTGTTGAATTCTAAGGAGCTTCTCGTGGCCGAAGCCATTCAAGCACGGGCATGGGCCACATTGGTCGTCGAAGGCCGAGCGGCTGATGATGCGACGGCGCAAGCGAAGCTCGGCCGGATCGTGATAATGCTGATGGCGGACCGGTCGCAATCAATTGGTAGCCTGGCCACGGCGGCAATCGCTGCATTTCAAGAAGACAAGTCATAGGAGCCAGTCAGAAAGCCTGAGGGTTCGCGAGCCACTGGCCACACGCCAAACCGACCCGACCATGATCCGCCCCCCGCCGAGAGGTTCGTCGAATGCTAGTGAGCGGCTGGCCCAGTCCTTCGAGAAGGCCACTAACATAGGCGCCGAGACAAACGGGGCTACCTGAAAACGCCGTTCCAAGCGCGGCGTTCTCACCGATAGTCCGGAAGTTGGGCGTTGGCCGCATGCCCTTCCTGCGAACTTCGTTGGCTTTCGGCCGAAACGGACGGCAGCGCTCGCGAATGAAGACGGCTAGGATCACCGCATGAAAGTGGCATCCACCCAGATCGACCTGTTCGATGACGCACCGGGCTATCGGCAGACACCGCGCCCGGCTCCGAGAAAACGCCGACCCGATACTGCATCGCCTCCACTGGTCGATGATGAAGCGGTCGCACAACGGCTGGAGCAGACCGGGCATTTCAAGGTGCTGCGAAAGCTCATGCCTCGTTCAATCATTCCGCGTGCGCTGAGCTCCTACCCAAAGCTCGCGGTGCTGGTGGATACCGAAACGACAGGCCTGCACCCTACCCGCGACGAAATAATCGAGATCGGCGCGGTGAGCTTCACTTACGACGACGATGGCATGATTGGGGATGTCGTCGCAGTGTACAGCGGCTTGCGCCAGCCATCAAAGCCGATCCCCGCGGAGATAACACGACTGACGGGTATTTCGGACCAAATGGTCGCCGGTCACGACATCGATATCGCCGCACTCGATGCACTGATCGAGCCGGCGGATCTCGTCATCGCCCACAATGCTGCGTTCGACCGTCCGTTCTGCGAGGCGCTTTCACCGACCTTCGCTTCGAAGGCCTGGGCATGCTCTGTCACGGAAATTCGGTGGGCTGATCTGGGCTTCGAAGGCAACAAACTCGGATACCTTGTCGGTCAGTCCGGCCTATTTCATGAAGGCCATCGGGCAACAGACGATTGCCATGCCCTCCTGGAAGTTCTGGCCAGACCAGCCGGCGAACATGGGGCGCGACCATTCTCGGAGCTATTGCAATCGAGCTTTCAGAGCAGAGTTCGCGTATTCGCTCAGAACGCTCCCTTCGATATGAAAGACCACCTCAAAGCAAGAGGCTACCGCTGGTCGGATGGGAGCGACGGAAGGCGGAGAGCGTGGTGGATCGAAATCGACGAAGAGGCCTATGACGACGAGCTCCGTTACCTCCGTACCGAGATTTACTGCTGGGAAGATGCCGAGCCGCTGTCTCAACGACTAACGGCGCTCGATCGATTTCGGGCGTGACAAGGAGCGCCTCCGGGAGGCCTCCGTCGCCAACCCGATAGATTGTCCGCTGCATTGAGGGTTGGTCGGGGCCATCGACGTCGGAAGCAGCCGCTTGTTGCAGAGGGGCACAGAAAGAAGGTGTCGACGCGGGCCACAACTTGACTCCGAATATTTTATTGTTCTCATTATGTTCTCATTCAGGGAACAAAATCCGTGTCCGCCCAGCCAGCCGAACAGCAGGCCGAAGACCTGTCGCACGAGCACGAAATCGAGGCCGAGCGTGCAAAGGGAACTCGCACGGTTTGAGGGATCGCAGATCCAAACCGTGGCCCTGGTCCACAACCGTTCGGGCGATGCGAGTTCATCAGGGCCGCACTCGCGTCCGGCAGCCCGAGACTGTGCTGATCGCGACACCTCAAGATCCGAATTGGACAGGTCTGCACGTACCCAACTCGGCAGCCATCCAGGCTGGTCGCCGTCGGAAGCTCTAACCTTCTTGCGGCGCTGAGCAGCCACCCTTCGATGATACTCGCATCCGAGGTGCGATGTGTCTTCGCGAGCCCTATTTGCTTGGTGCGAGAAAAGCGCCGCCGGCTTTGCCGAAATGCCGCAACCACGGCCTACACTCGGTGGTTGCCCCACCTAACCGGGCAAGGCATTCCTCAGATTAATTCGGTTCAGATCAAAGTGAATTCGCGCAGCCATGTCCAATTGCTTTCTTTGTAATTATTCCAATGAAGTAATGCGCATCCAAGGTTGCCACGAACTTAGCTCGAATGCTAACTCGATCATCTATGGCGAAATTTGGAATTTCGGCGCCGGTTCGCGCGATTTGCCTGCCGCCGAGATACTTTCGGGATTCAGACAGATGAATTGTTCTCAGCGCGCAATTGTTCGGAATCACAAAAACGAGCAACGTTATCATCGAGTTGCGACCCGCGCCGCGTTCGGTGCCACCTCGAGCCATGCCGCGATGCTGGCGCTCCTGGCCGGCGGCGCTTTCCTCGCGCTGCTGCATGCCTCGCCCGCAGCTGCTCAGAGCACTACGGCATCTGACCCGGTCGTACTGCCGACCATCGAGGTATCCGGCGAGCGTCCGGGCGCTCTGCCGGAGCCATATGCCGGAGGACAGGTCGCCCGTGGCGGGTCGCTGGGCATCCTCGGCACTACCGATGTGATGAACACGCCGTTCAGCACCGTGAACTTCACCGAAAAGCTGATCCAGAACCAGCAGGCGCGCACGGCGGCCGATACGCTCCTCAACGATTCCTCGGTTCGTCTCACCACGGCGAGCAACGGTTTCGACGACACGCTCCAGATCCGCGGGTTTCAGGTGAACCAGCAGGATATGGGCTTCAACGGTCTCTACGGGCTGATATCGTCGAACCGTGCGAACGCCCAGTACATTGAGCGGATCGAGCTGTTGAAGGGACCGGCTGCGTTCATCAACGGCATCCCGCCGGGCGGCAGCGTCGGCGGCAGCGTCAACATCGTCTCGAAGCGCGCGGTCGACGAGCCATTCATCCTGGTGACGCCGACCTTCCTCAGCTCCGGCAATTACGGCGTGCTCATCGACGCCAATCGCCGTTTCGGCGCGAACAAGGAGTGGGGCATCCGTTTCAATGGCGTCGCGCGCAACGGCGAAGCCTCGATCGAGGACGGCAACTGGCGCAGCGGCATGGCGGCCGTCTCGTTGGACTACCGTGGCGAGCGTCTGCGCTGGGCACTCGACGCGATCACCCAGAACGACGACACCAAAAATTTCCGTCCGCAGATGACGCTCCAGTCGACGGTGCCGTTCATTCCGCGCGTTCCTGATCCTCGGGGCAACTGGTATCCGGGCACAGATCTGAAGCAGCGCGACCACACGATCGCGAGCTTCCTCGAATATGACCTGACGGATTGGCTAACCGCCTATGGCGGCATCGGCTATCGGCGGGGCACGAACGACCAGACCTTCCCCGATTCGCGCGTCACCGGCTTCACCAGCGGCGCCGATCAATTCGGCAATTTCCGCCTGATCAACGCATATTACGATTCCTATACCGACACCGTCAGCGGCAATGCCGGCCTGCGTGCCAAGTTCAACACCGGCCCGATCAGCCACAACTTCAATCTCGTCTACACCGGCTACCAGCAGGAAGCAGGCAACGCCTATCTGGCGAACACGCCCGCACAATCGCTGCCATCGAATCTCTACAATCCGACGCGGCTGCAGTTCGTGCCGGGCGTCCGGACCGACCCGCGCAAGGCGAGCGTCACGACGCTGAACAGTTTCGCCATCGTCGACACCATCTCTCTGTTCGACGAAATGCTGCAAATCACCGGTGGTGTGCGCTATCAGGAGGTCAAGCAGCAGGGTTACAGCACGGCGACTGGGCTGCCCACGACGCTCTACGAATCCGACGCCACGACGCCGCTGGCGGGCATCGTCATCAAGCCGTGGAAGAATGTCTCGGTCTACGCGAACTACGCCGAAGGCCTGACCGCAGGCACCATCGTCGGTGCCGGCTACGCCAATACCGGCGAGATCCTGGCGCCTTACAAGTCCGACCAGCAGGAAGTCGGCATCAAGGTCGACTGGGGCAAGATCACCACGACGGCCGCGCTGTTCCAGATCTCGCGCCCGAATTCGGTCCGGACCCCAGCCAACACGCTGGCTTATGACGGCGAGCAGCGCAATCGCGGCCTGGAGCTTTCCGCGTATGGCGAGATCGTTCCCGGTCTGCGTGCGCTGACGAGCGTGACCTTCCTGCAGCCGGAATTGACCAAACCGACAAACCCGCTGGAGCGCGGCAACGACGCTGCCGGGCAGCCCAACTTCACGGCTTCGGCCGCGCTGGAATGGGATACACCGTGGGTGCGCGGGCTCAGCCTGAATGGGCGCGTTATCTACACTGGCGGCTCGTATCTGACGACCGCGAACACCGTGAAGTTCCCGGATTGGACGCGGGTCGACCTCGGTCTGCGCTACGAGACGGCGATTTTCGACAAGCCCATAACCTTCCGGTTCAACGTCGAGAACGTGTTCGACGAGCGCTACTGGCTGACCACCGGCACCTTCGTGACAGTGGCCGCCCCCCGGACCTTCGTCGGGTCGGCCTCGATCAAGTTCTGATCCGGCGCGTGGAGCGGCGTCAGGTTCGAATCGGCCCGCCCGTTTCGGGCGGGCCACCGCATTCCAGGGCGCAGATCGGGTCTGTGTCGACAAGGCGATGGCGCCCGCAGTGAGTTTGTCGTCAGGACCCGCGCTCGCACCAAAGGGGGCGATCGGGTCCGTGATGAGCCCTTCGCCTAGATCGCCCTCAGGCAACCAATAGGAGCGCTGCAATGCTGCGACTGTCTCAGGCCCTGCGCGTGGCCGTCGTCACGCTGGCCCTTGCTGCACCGCTGGGCGCGGTAGCACAGGAGCCGACTTATCCCATCACAATCAAGCATGCCCTCGGCACCACCGTCATCAAGCAGAAGCCGGTGCGTGTCGCCACGGTCAATTGGGCCAATCACGAGGTCCCACTCGCGCTGGGTGTGGTCCCGGTCGGTTTCGCAAAGGCCAATTTCGGCGATGACGACGGCGACGGGTTGCTGCCCTGGGTCGCAGCGAAGCTGAAGCAGCTTGGGGTCAGCAAGCCGACGCTGTTCAACGAGGGCGACGGGATCGACTTCGAGGCGGTGGCGGCGGCACGGCCCGACGTGATTCTCGCGGCACATTCCGGCCTGAGTCCGAAGGACTATGCGATGCTCAGCCAGATTGCACCGGTCGTGGCCTATCCCGAAGCGCCGTGGACGACCGCCTGGCGAGACATGATCCGCCTGAACAGCGCCGGCATGGGCATGGCCAAGGAAGGCGATGCCTTGATCGCGAAGCTCGAAGCCGAGATTGCCCAGACAACGGCCGCCTTTCCCGAGATCAAGGGCAAGTCGGCGATGTTCATCACCCATCTGAGGTCGCGGGATCTGAGCACGATCAATTTCTACACGACCAACGACACGCGCGTGAAGTTCTTCGCCGACCTCGGCCTTACGGCGCCGAAGAGCGTGGTCCAGGCTTCTACACCCGGCAAGTACTCCGGCTCGATCAGTGCCGAGCGGGCCGATATGTTCGAAGACGTCGACATCGCGGTCACCTATGGCGGGCCCGATCTGCTGCCGGCGCTGGCGGCCAATCCGCTGACTGCGAAGGTGCCGGCCATTGCGCGGCGCTCGGTGGTCGTTCTGAGCAACAATCCGCTGGGCACCGCAGCCCATCCGACGCCCCTGTCGATCTCCTGGGTGCTGAAGGACTATGTCGGTCTGCTCGCCGAGGCTGCCCGCAAGTCGCAATGACCGCATCCTATTCGCCTGCCCCGGCTGGACGCGATCCCAAGCGCCGTGACAGACATCGCAGCTGGTGGCTGCTTGCGCTGCTGATCCTGCTGGCGATCCTAGTCGCAACCTCGATCGGGGTGGGCACGCGTGAGGTGTCGCTCGCCGAGATCATCGGCGCGCTGCAGGGCAGCACAGCCGGCAATGGCGAGTCGGCTGTCGCCGTGCGCATTCCGCGCACCGCGCTGGCCTTTCTGGCCGGTGCAGGGCTCGGACTAGCGGGGGCGATCATGCAGGGCGTGACGCGCAATCCCCTGGCCGACCCCGGCATCCTCGGTGTCAATGCGGGTGCGGCGCTCGCCGTCGTCATTGCGGTCGCCTGGTTCGACATCACGTCGTCGGAAGCCTATCTCTGGACGGCGATTGCAGGTGCGGGACTCGCGACCCTGTTCGTCTACCGGGTCGGATCGCTCGGCCCCGGCGGCGCCACGCCGCTGAAGTTGACACTGGCAGGCGCCGCGACCTCCGTCGCTTGCGCGTCGCTGGTCATCGCGGTCGTCCTGCCGCGCAACGATATCGCCGGCGGCATCCAGTCCTGGCAGCTCGGCGGCGTCGGTGGTGCGACCTTCGAGCGGATCCTCCCCGCCTTGCCCTTTCTGGCAGCCGGTTTCGCGATCAGCCTACTGTCGGCGCGCAAGCTCAATTCGCTGGCGCTGGGCGACGATCTTGCGGCGGGGCTCGGCGAGCAGGTCGCGCTGGCGCGGCTCGTCGCTTCGGTCGGCGCCGTGCTGCTCTGTGGCGCGACCACGGCGCTGTGCGGACCGATCGGCTTTCTCGGGCTGGTCGTGCCGCATATCTGCCGGCTGCTGATCGGCGTGGATTATCGCTGGCTGCTGCCGTTCTCTGCCCTGGGCGGCGCCTCCCTCCTACTCGCGTCGGACGTGGTCGGGCGCATTATCGCGCGGCCAGCCGAGATCAAGGTCTCGATCATCACCGCCCTGATCGGCGCGCCCTTCTTCATCTGGATCGTCAGACGCCAGCGGGTCAGAGAGCTATGACGCAGCCATCTTCCGCCGCTACGCTATCCTCGACGGCCCGCCAGCGGCGCGCCCTGCGCCACCGCGTCGTGATCGGCATTCTGTGTATCCTGGTTCTCGGCCTGTTCGCGCTGACGCTGATGCTCGGACAGTCCTTCGTACCGCCCACCGTCGTCCTGCGTGTCCTGATGGGCGAGATGGCGCAGGGCGCAAGCTTCCTCGTTGGCGCGCTGCGCCTGCCGCGCGCGCTGCTGTCCCTGCTCGCGGGAATCAGCTTCGGCCTCGGCGGCGTCGTGTTTCAGATCATGCTGCGCAACCCGCTGGCGAGCCCAGACATCGTCGGCATCACCTCGGGAGCCAGCGCCGCCGCGGTGTTCGCGATCATCGTACTCGCGCTGAGCGGCCCGGTCGTCTCGATCATCGCGATCGTTGCCGGACTTGTCGTCGCGCTGCTGATTTATCTCCTCGCGGCCCGAAACGGCGTCGCCGGAACGCGGCTGATCCTGGTCGGCATCGGCGTTGCTGCGATGCTGCACAGCGTCACGGCCTATATCCTCTCGACAGCCCCCGCCTGGAACCTGCAGGAGGCATTGCGCTGGCTGACGGGAAGTCTCAACGGCGCCCAGCTCGGCGATTCCGGTTATCTGCTGCTCGCGCTCGTCGTGTTCGGCGGGATGCTTCTATGGCAGCATCGGGATCTCGAAGCCCTGCGCCATGGCGATGACACGGCCGCCGCGCTCGGCGTCAGGATATCTCGGACCCGGATCATGGTGGTGATCGCGGCGGTGGGAATGATCGCCTCGGTAACCGCGGTCACCGGCCCGATCGCCTTCGTTTCCTTCCTGTCCGGACCGATCGCTGCCCGGATCATGGGCCCTGGCGCGCCGCTCCTGCTCGCCGCCGCGCTCGTCGGCGCCGTGCTCACTCTCGCCGGCGACTATGTCGGCCAGTTCTTGATGCCCGGGCGCTATCCAGTCGGGGTGGTGACGGGAGCGCTGGGTGCGCCCTATCTGCTCTACCTGATCATCCGCATCAACCGGAGCGGCAGGACCCTATGACGACCGCTTCCATCCCCAGCCTGATCGTCCGCGATCTCGCAGCCGGATATGGAGACAGCGAGATTCTGCGCTCCATCGACCTGACGATCCCGGCCGGAAAAATCACCGTCATCGTCGGCGCTAACGCTTCCGGCAAGTCGACGCTGCTGCGGACGATGTCGCGGCTGCTGATACCGAGCCGAGGCGAGGTGACGCTCGGCGGCCGGTCTGTCCACGCGATCCCGACGCGCGAGCTTGCGCGCCAGATCGGTCTGCTGCCGCAATCGCCGATCGCGCCCGAGGGCATCCTCGTCGACGATCTCGTGCGGCGCGGGCGGCATCCGCATCGCGGCCTGTTCAGCCGCTGGAGCGCGCGAGACGAGGAGGCAGTGCAACGGGCCCTGACCGTCACGCGCACGGCGGATCTGGCCGAGCGGGCGATCGACGAACTGTCCGGCGGGCAGCGCCAGCGGGTCTGGATCGCGATGGCATTGGCGCAGGAGACCGGCATCCTCCTGCTGGACGAGCCGACGACCTTCCTCGACATCAATCACCAGGTCGAGATTCTCGACCTGCTGGTCGACCTCAACCGGACGCGAGGGACGACCGTCGTCATGGTGCTTCACGATCTCAATCTCGGAGCGCGCTACGCGGATTATCTCGTGGCGCTGGCGGATGGGTGCGTGCATGTCGCCGGCCCGCCGGAGCAGGTCCTGTCCGCGGACACCGTCAACACCGTCTTCGGGCTCCAAAGCCACATCCTGACCGATCCGACGTCCGGCAGGCCCATGATGCTGCCGATCGGCAGGCATCATATTCTGGATGAACCCCAACGTGCACAGGAACACGGCGCATGAGCCACAGCACATCAGTATCGATGACGGGTGTGGCGCAGTCCGCGCATGTCGCGCGGCTCCTCAACGAGATGTGCGAGCATTTCATCGAGCATGCCGAGGTCCGGCGCATCGGCGACGAAGCCATCATGACGAGCAAGCTTGGCGTGGCGACCTTTCGCTTGCAGGGAGAGAAGCTATCCATCGCGCTGAACGGGCCATCGGAAGCGGCACTGCAGATGGCGCGCACCAGCATCGCCGAGCACATGTTCTACTTTGCCGGATCCGATCCGCTGGAAATCAGTTGGGCGGACACGGATGCGGCCGCTCCCTCGCGCATGCCCAATCTTCACGAGGTCACGGTCCTCGGAGCCGAGGACGTTACCCCGCTGATGCGGCGGGTTAAGTTCTCTTGCGCGGATGTGACTCCGTTCATCGGCGGCGACATGCATGTGCGCCTGCTGATACCGCCCAAGGGGAGAAAGCCCGTCTGGCCCGGGTACCGGGCCGATGGTCGCGTCGCCTGGCCTCGCGGCGAGGATGAGCTTGCGGTACGGGCCTATACGATCCGGGCCGTCGATGCGGAACGCGGCGAACTCTGGATTGACTTCCTGCAGCACTTCGTGCCCGGCACACGCACGCCTGGCGCCGAGTTCGCCCAAGATGCCAGGCCCGGCGACCTCGTCGGATTGATGGGGCCGGGCTCGGGGGCTTTGCCGGTCGCCTCCTCGATCCTCATGATAGGCGACGAAACCGCGCTGCCCGCGATCGCACGCATTGCTGCGGAAGTATCGGCCGATACCGAAATCACTGCCATTATCGAGGTCGCGGACGCGGCCGAGGAGCAAATGCTGCATTCAGCCGGGCGCTTGAATGTGCGTTGGCTGCACCGGGGCAACGACGCCGAAAAGGCGAAAGGCGTTTTGCTTCGGGCTGGCAAGGACGCAATCGAAGCAGTGTCGGCAGACACCTTCGTCTGGGCTGCTTGCGAGAAAGAAGACATCCGCGCGATGCGAACGCTGCTGAACAGGCGCAAGCATGATCGTTCACTAAAGTATGTCGCCTGGTATTGGGAACGGTAGCACCAGAAGTGCCAGACGTTGGTCCGGGCGCGCTGCGCCATAACCTGACATTCCCCGGATGCCCGAAACCGGACGTCGGAAAACGAGACGCTTATCCGTAAACTACAGCAGCACGCGCCTTCGCGTATCGGGCGAATCCGATCTTGATGGCGACCAGCACGGGGGCTGAGACCACGAACAGCAGGGCTACTACGTTGAAGGCCGTGTCGAAGGCGATCACAGTCGATTGACCTGTCACGGCACGGCCTAGCAGGCTCGCCGCTGCCCGGCTGGCCGCCGCCGCATCCATGCCCTTCGCCGTCAACATCGCTGCCGTGGCCGTCAATCGTTCGATGACGGCAGGCTTTCCCGCTGCGACATTGGCACCAAGGACCGCGAGATTGGCGACGGTGTGGTGGTCGATCAGCGTCTGCAGCGCCGCAATCCCCATAAGGCCGCCGAATTGGCGGCCGGTGTTGAAGAGGCCGATGCCGCTGGCGAGCCTGCGGTCGTCGAGGTGGCCGAAGCCGATCAGCGTGATCGACAGGAACAGGAAGCCCAGGCCCAGGCCGCGCAGTAGCACCCCTGTCATCATCTGGTCCGCCCCACTCTCGCTGGTCGAGCCAGAGAGCAGCCACATCGCGACCATGAGGGTCAGGATCCCGAAGGGCACCGTGGCGAAGGGCGGCAGGCGGCGGAACTGCACGAGCAGGGCGACGAGGAGGAGCGCGCCGATGAAAGGTGCGCCGCTGGGCAACAGGAGCCCGCCGGCCTCGCTCGGTGTGAAGGCGAGGACGGAGACGGCGAACGCCGGGATCAAGAAGGCACTGCCGGACAACGCGGCGCCCGCGACGAAGCTGACGATGAATGCGAAGGTAAAATCGTTCGGTCCGAACAGAGTAAAGTCGAGTAGGCCCCGGCCCTTGGTCATGGCCTGCTGGGTGAGGAAGGCCAGCAGAGCGGCGGCACTGATCACCGTCAGCCAGAGGATGCGCGGCTCCTCGAACCAGTCCCACCGACTGCCCTGCGTCAGCACATAGGTGAGGCAGAAGAAGGTGAGCGAAATCAGCGCGAAGCCGAGCCAGTCGAACGGACGGGGCTCGGGTTTGGCGTGCATCGGGCCGTCCGCCATCAAGAGGAGCCCGGCAGCTGTGAGGGAGAGCGGCACGATGCTGAAGAAGATCCAGGTCCAGGATTGGGCGTCGAGCAGCCAGCCCTGAAGCGCCGGAGCGAGCGTCCCGGGCGCGACGACGGCACCCATCGCGAACAGGCCCTGGAGCAGAGGCTGGTACGAGCGCGGGAAGCCCAGAAAGATGATCGCCTGGCCTGCGACGAGCAGGGCGCCGCCGGAGAAACCCTGGACGATCCGAAGCGCGATCAGCAGGTCGAGACTGGCCGTCATGGCGGCGATGCCCGACACCAGACCCATGGCCAGGATCGCGGCGACGAGCACGCTGCGTGGATAGATGCGGTTCATCAGCCAGGGAGCGATCATGAAGCCGATGAACTTGAACGTGATGTAGCCGATGTCGAGCCAGGCGAACTCGTCGGGCGTGGCGGAGGTGTCGCCGATGATGTCGCTGCGTCCGAGCGACAGGACGGTGCCAGCGATCGCCTCGGTCAACGCAGCGAGCACGATGCCGGTGAGGAGCAGGGTCACGGCCGCAGTGCTGCTGCGGTCCGGCATGGCGGTGGGGGCCATGGTCATGGGCTGCCTCGCGGAGCGATCTCGACACGCGCCGACAGGCCGGGCACGAGGCGGCCGGGCAAGGGGGTGCCGACGAAGCGGATCTTCACCGGGACGCGCTGGACGACGCGCACGAAGTTCCCAGTCGCATTGTCGGCCGGAAGCAGGCTGAAGGCGGAGCCGCTGCCGGGCGCGAAGCTGTCGACGATGCCCTGGAGCCCCTCGTTCGGATAGCCGTCGACGGTGATCCGGACCTGCTGGCCGGGCCGGATCTGCTCGAGCTGGGTTTCCTTGAAGTTCGCCACGACCCAGACATCGTCGACCGGGACGATGTCGAGCAGGGAGACGCCCGGCGCGACCAGCCGGCCGATCCGGACCTGGCGGTTGCCGACGACGCCGCTGACCGGCGCGCGCACGACAGTGCTGTCGAGATCGATCTGGGTAAGATCGCGCGCGGCCTGCGTCTGCGCCACGGCGGCAACGGCCGCCTCGCGCTGCGTGGTCAGAACGGCGATGCGCTGCTGCTGCGCCTCGATCGTCGCCGAGACCGCTGACAGGTTCGCCTCGGCCCGCGAGCGCGCCGCGTCGCTTTCGTCGAGCAGGGCCTGGCTCACCGCATTGCTGCGGATGAGTTCGCGACGTCGGCCCTGCGCCCGTGTGGCGAGGGTCAATTCGGCGATGGCGGCCTGCTTCTGCGCCTCGGCCTGCCGGACCAGAGCGTGCTGGAGCTTGGTTTCGGCATCGACATTGGTGACGCGCGCCTGCGCCGCCTCAACATTGGCGACGGCCTGCGCGAGCTTCGCGCGATAATCGGAATCGTCGATCCGGAACAGGATGTGGCCGGCCTTGACCGCCTGGTTGTCCTCGACCTCGACCGCGGTGACGTAGCCGGCGATCTTCGGCGCCAGCGAGGTCACATCCCCGCGCAGATAGGCGTTGTCGGTCGCCTCGCCGCCCGAACGGGCATTGGCCCAGCCGGCGGCGCCGGCCGCGACCGCGCCGAGGCACAGCAACACGCCGACGATCTTTCGCTTCTTGGGCCGCGTTGCAGGGGCGGCATTCCCGGAGCCTTCGTCCGTGACAACGATGCTCTTCTCTTCCAGGGTGTCCATGGTCCTGCTCCCGTTGAAGGCCGACCGCTGCGATGCAGCGCGGGCAGCCGCGAGCCCATCGCCGGGGCGAGAGCTCGGTCAGCTCATTTCTTGACGAACTTGGTCAGCTCCGTGTCGTCGATGTCGACGACGAACACGGCCAGGATGCGAGCAGGCTTCGTGTCGCTGGCGTTCGCGCTGACGCCGTGGAATGCACCGGGCTCTTCAGCCCAGTTTTCGCCAGCCTGGTAGACCTTTTCCGGCGCGCCGTTGACGCTGCTGCGGACCGATCCCTCGAGGACCGTGGCATAGATGAAGGCCGATTTTGCGTGCGTGTGGGCCGGCGAGCCGGCGCCCGGCCCGTATTCGACCAGCACGCCCCGCAAGCTCTTGCCGGGCACGTGCGGAAGCGGGCGATCGAACACAGTCGTTATCTTGCCTGCGGGCCGCTCCTGGGCCGGGGCCGCGGTGATCGCGAGCGCAGTCAACCCGAGAGCTGACAATAGGCGTGTGAACATGGCAAGTCTCCTTGATGCCAGCGACCATCACTCGCCGCCGGGGATCGGAGGCGAGACCTTCGCTTAGCGGCTGGCCGGCTGAGCCTTCGACTGACTGAGCCATTCCTCGAAACGGATCGCGCCGATCCGCGGGTTCTCGCCGGGCGTGAGCGAGCGATCGGAGAGGATGCCGCCGTAGTAGCGCGCGTGGATATCCGGAACGACCTTGCGGGGGTCCTGTGTCGCCCGCAGGAAGCGCCGGCCCAGTTCGTCGAGCGGCATGGCTTCCGGACCGGCGATTTCGATCGTGCCGTTCACCGGCGGGGCGAGGGCGGCATCGGCGAGTGCCGCCGCGACGTCGGTCGACGCCATCGGCTGGATCAGGGCCGGAGACAGGCGAATCTCCTCGTCCACGATGGCCGACTGGACGATCGCGCCGACGAACTCGAAGAACTGCGTGGCACGCAAGATGGTGTAGGGGATGCCGGAGGCCTTGATGAGGTTTTCCTGGGCGACCTTCGCCCGGAAATAGCCGTTGTCGGGCAGGCGCTCGCTGCCGACGATCGAGAGGGCGACATGGTGGCGCACGTCGGCGGCGGCTTCCGCGGCCAGCAGGTTGCGGCCCGACGTCTCGAAGAAGTCGAGGACGGCCTTGTCTTCCCAGACGGGTGCATTCGCCACGTCGACGACGACGTCGGCTCCATCGAGCGCCTCTGCCAGGCCCTCGCGGGTAATGGTGTTCACGCCGGTGTTTGGCGCAGCCGCGAGCGCCTGATGGCCACGCGCGCCGAGATTCTGCACGAGCTTCGATCCGATGAGGCCGGTGCCGCCAATGACGACGATCTTCATGGGCTTTCTCCGTTTCTCCCGACCGCAACCATTGCCGCCGACATGCTGGAGAGTGCCCGGACGCTCGCGGGAGGTCCTTGCGGCGGGCTTGAATTGCCCTTCAAGGAAGCTTGGTTTCTTGTCCAAGATGACGCCTTGCGGCAGAAGGGCGAGCCAGGGCGCTGTCAGTCTTGGATTACTCTCGACCAACCGCCTCGGTCAGCGAAACGACCGTATTCGGCCAAGGGACGACCGACGTGCAATTCGCGTTTGGAGATAACGTGCTCGACCCCGAGCGCCGGGAACTGACCCTGCGCGCGCAGGTCGTGACCGTGGGGCCGCAGGTCTTCGACTTGTTGCTGCATCTCGTCAGGAACCGTGACCGGGTCGTCAGTAAGGACGAGCTGCTGCAGGCGGTGTGGGGCGGCCGGATCGTCTCCGAATCCACGATCACGAGTCACATCAACGCGGTCAGGAAGGCCATCGGCGACAATGGCGACGAGCAGCGCCTGATCCGGACGATCGCCCGCAAGGGTTTTCGCTTCGTCGGCGAAGTCGACCAGGCTGTGGAAGAAGGACTGCCGATCGGAGCAAGCGTCCTCGAACGGGCCGCAATCAAGGCGACGGAACCGCTCTCCGCGCAGCTCCCACCGGTCAAGCCCTCCATCACCGTCCTGCCGTTCCAGAATCTGAGCGGCGATCCTGAACAGGAGTATTTCGCCGACGGCGTGGTGGAGGACATCATCACCGCCCTGTCGCGCATCCGCTGGCTATTCGTCATAGCGCGCAATTCAAGCTTCGCCTTCAAGGGCCGGGCAGTGGATGTGAAGGAGATCGGTCGGGAGCTCGGCGTGCGCTACGTCCTCGAAGGCAGCGTCCGCAAATCCGGAAGCAAGGTGCGCATCACCGGGCAGCTCATCGATGCCACCGCCGGAACGCATCTCTGGGCGGAGCGCTTTGAAGGTACGCTCGACGACATTTTCGAATTGCAGGACCGGATCGCCGAAAGCGTTGTCGGCGCGATCGCACCGCAGCTTGAACGCGCGGAGATCGAACGCGCCAAACGGAAGCCGACGGAGAGCCTCGACGCCTACGACTATTACCTGCGCGGCACGGCGAAGCTGCACTACGGCACTAGGGACGCGATCGAGGCGGCGCTGCCGCTCTTTTACAAGGCCATAGAGCTCGATCCAGACTTCGCATCGGCCTATGGCATGGCGGCCTGGTGCCATCTGTGGCGCAAGGTCAATGGCTGGATGGTTGATCGTCCGCGCGAGATCGCCGAGGGCGTGCGGTTGGCGCGGCTGGCGGTCGAATTCGGCCGGGATGATGCGGTCGCCCTGACACGCGCCGGCCATGCGCTCGGTCATTTCACCGGCGACCTCGATGGCGGCATCGCGCTTATCGACAGGGCTGTGCTCCTCAACCCCAATCTGGCCCCCGCCTGGTTCCTCGGCGGCTTCCTAAGGGCCCTAAATGGCGAAACGACCGCCGCATTCGAGCATTTCGGACATGCGGTTCGGCTGAGCCCGCTGGATCCCGAGATGTTCAGGATGCAGGTCGGAATGGCGCTGGCGCATTTCTTCGCTGGGCACTTCGATTCCGCGGTGGATTGGGCCGAGAAGGCCGCCGGAAACCTTCCCAGCTTGCTCGCTGCGGCTGCCGTAATGGCAGCGAGCCATGCGCTTTCCGGCCGCATCAATGAGGCGAAGCAGGCGATGGAACGCCTGCGTGCGCTCGATCCATCCATGCGCATAACAAGCCTCAGAGACTGGCTTCCGATCCATCGCTCGGAAGATCTCGCGCGGTTCGCGGAGGGATTGCGGCTGGCCGGGTTACGTGAGTGACGCGACCCATTGGCTCCGGCGGCTTTATCTTTTCGAGCAAATGCCGGAGTGGTGTTCCGGCCGCCGATCAGAACACGAGCTTGCGCCTACGTCCTTGACGAAAGGTCGAACGCGCGCAAAGCACGCCGTTCTGCCCGCCAGGGCTTCGGCCGTGCGCCACAGGCTGACTCTCAGCCTCTGCCCGAAAGCTAACCTAAAACTCGGCCGCACGAGCTCCGCTTACGCCGCGCTACCCAAGCGGTCCAGCAACCATGCGATCCCCCCATCCGCAATTGCAGCGTTAGGCGCGACGGCATTGAGCCGAAAGCGGGGCAGAGGCAGTGGCGCGTCTAGGCTCACCACACCAAAGCGCGTGCCGTGGAGTGCCGCAAACCGCCTCGGTATCGCCGAGATCAGGTCACCCTCGGCAAGCGTGGCGAGCGCGAACATGAAGTTCGGAACGGTCAGCGCGGTCCTGCGGGAGCGCCCAATTCTGGCGAGAGCCTCGTCGACGAAACCATAAGGGTCGCCACTCAGCGAGACCACGAGGTGCTGTGCCTGACAGTATCGTTCCAGCGTGGGCTCTTCGGCGAATGGGTTTCCTCCACGCATTGCGATCACGAAGTCTTCTTCATAGAGGAGCTGCTGATGGAAGCGGACCGGAATGTCGTCGCTGGGTATGATGGCGATGTCTAGGGACCGCGTTTCCAGATCGATGAAAGCGTCCCGCCAGGCTCGATCCGGAGCGGTCTCCCCCTGCAAAGGCAGCAGCTGACGCACACTGATATCGAGGCCGGGCGCGTCCTCGCGCAGGCTTTGCAGCAGAGGCGGCAGAAAGACCGCCGAGACGCCGTCAGGCGCGCCGATGCTGAAGCGGCGCGTTGATGTCGCTGGATCGAAGGGTGCGGCCGTCGAAACGATGGCACGCACGCGCGCTAGCACATCCGCGATCGATGCCGAGAGTTCGACCGCCCGGTCGGTTGGGACAACGCCCTTCGGCGTTCTGATGAAAAGCGGATCATTGAGCAGACGGCGTAGTCGACCTAGCCCGTGGCTGACTGCGGATGGGGAAAGGCTGAGCCGTACGGCCGCACGACCCACATGGCGCTGATCGAAGACAGTTTCGAACAGGATCAGCAGGTTGAGATCGATACGAGATAGATCAATCTGATTCAGCATCTAGCTGAAATCATATCATTGGATTCATTACCTTCAAGCTGCGAGCCTCCTTGCTGAAGCCAGAGCAACTTTGGCCTTCGAACAGAACCTGCAGGAGAATCCCATGCAAAGCACCCGACGCGGACTTGTCTTTGCGGCCGGCGCCGCCGGGCTTCCATGTCTTCTGGCTGGGGCAGCCCGATCGGAAGGGAACGCTTCAATCGACGCTGCGGTGGCGGATCTGGTGCAGCGATCGGAGGAGGCGAATGCTGCGCTGTTGCGTGGCGATGTCGGTGCCTACCGGGCGCTGATCACGCTCTCGGACGATTTCACGTTGATGTCCCCCTTCGGCGGGAAGCCATCTCGCGGACCGGACATCAACGAAGAGACCTGGAATGCCATCGGCCGGTTCTTCAGGAACGGCAAGCTCAAGCAGCAAGTCATCCAGGCTTACGGCTCGGCTGACATGGTGGTTCTCGCTCTGATCGAGCATGCACACGCCGAGGTCGGTGGCTTGCCGGCGCAGGACTGGCCGTTGCGCGTCACCCTGGTCTATCGACGAGATTACGCCGAATGGCGGCTGGCCCATCGTCATGCTGACCCTCTTGTTCCACCTATCGCGTTGGAACGAGCGGCGGCTCTCGCGCGAGGCAGCTGAGACGGTTCTTGTGAGGGCTGCGCCAGAAGCGGACGTCGCCGCTTTTCCCGAGAGCGGACGCGTGTGGTTCTGACGCGAGATGCCACTCCAGAGCCCCTATTTTAGCGGAGTTTGGCGATGCCGATGCCATCGAGCTTCGCCCGATCTTTTATGGACTCTTCGCTACGCGTCATTGCTTTCGCAATCGCCTTCAGGGCCATGCCCTTTCCAGCCAGCAATTTCAGCTTCTGAAGCTCCTCAGAGGTCCAGGGTTGGCGGTGCCGTTCAAATCGCTCAGTCACAATCCACTCCTGCAGCGTCTCACACCTGAGGATCTACTCCATATCACCAACGCGATGAATTTGACCGCCATCTGCCGAGGTCAACTGCCAGCTCGCGCCCTAACCAGACATCGCATGCCTGCCAGAGGACGGACATTTTCCTTATGCCTATGCAACCAGCGCGCATGCGTTCGGGAAGCCCCCCTGCGCCTCCATTGGCCTGATGGCACTCCGGATTCGATTTCGTGCTAAGCATGACCGATGCAGAAGTGGACGCCTTGGCTGATCTGCCGGCAACCGTCGTCCGTCCATCGTGCTGCTGGCAACGGCGCTGGCCCTGGCATGACGCCTAGGACGATCGGGTCGCCGCGCTTCTCCGGCGCTGCGACCGAGCGGAAGGGCTGGGCGAAGGTGCTAGCGCTCGGCCGCTTCCTTCTGCTGCTTCTGCAAGTTCCGGATCAGGTTGCCGAGTGTCTGCCCGAGCCCCTCCATGGCGCGACTCTCGGCACTGTAGTCCGTGGTCATAGTTAGGGATGCGCAACGGCGTTGGTGGGAAAACCATCGGGCTTGACCTTTGCATTCGAGGATCGACGCGAGCGCGGAGTTCGCGCCATCGGCCACGACCCAACCGTCGAGGATCTGGCCGAGCATTTGCTGGTTGGCGGCCGTGCAGTCCGGCGAGAGCCGGAGAAGATGTTGCAGGTTGTCGGCCGCGACGCGGATGCGCTCGACGTTCAGGATCAGATCGACCGCATGAAGATGCGTCGGCAGAGCAAGCGCCTCCGTCTGCTGTCCGTCCTCGGCAACTTTGCGAAGCGGGAACTCGTGAACGGTCCCGCTCATCGCGTCGTCGCCTGGATGTTGGCGGCCTGAGCGGCAAGCGCAGTTCGGATCAGCACCCGGACCGTGCTGGAGAGCGACGTATCGCGACGGGCTGCTTCGACCTCGATGGCGCGGCGAAGTTCGGGGTCGGCAGCGAGCGTCAGTTGCTCGGTTCTCTTGCCTCGACTGGAATGCATCATGGCCTCCATTACTGGAGGACATGATAGCGGAATATCCAGAAAAATACATGAAATTCACCCAGTTATTCCAAGTCACGCCAAGTCATTCAGGGGCATTCACAATCATTCTTGGGTGTTCTCGGTTGACACCCATGGCGTCTATCGATCTGATTTCTGTTTGACCTTACTGCCAACGTTAATGGCGCACGAGCAACACGAAGAAGGACGAATAATCCGGCTAGGGAGAGTTTATGGCTCGGCTCTGGTTCAGTCCGGCGGTGTCTGTCGAAGGCGACGGACCTGACCCGACAATCGTCGTCAGTACGGTCGAAGGCGCGGCGGAGCAGTTGCTGACGTGGGCCGCCCAAGGACCGAAGTGGCACTCTGCTGTTCAAGTTTGCGCCGATGCGATGTGCGGCGGCGCGACCTCAAATCAGGCGCGGATCGCCTTCATCGCCGCGGCGGAAGAAGCAGGGCGGCTGCGAGAGGCAGTCAAAACCACCGCGCGCACCGGTTCTGTTTACGATCAATTGCCGATTTAGTTTGCGTCGCTAACAAGCCATGAACAGAATGCCTATGTCATGACGGAGGCGCTGGCGATGTATCGCAGAGACGTCGTCTTTTATACTGTAGTAGGCACGCTGCTCATGTGCGCCTGTTGGACTGCATTCCTGATACGGGCGGCGTGGTGGCTGCTTTCTTGACCGCGGAAATCGAACTTACCGTACGTTAAGGGTGACGGCGCACGATCAACCTGCTCCACCTTCGCATGGTCGGAGTGGCGGCCGGTCGGCGCTCCCCCAGCCCGGCGGTTGGCCGCTGCCTTAGTTTCAATGAAGCGTACAAATCTGGCCGAACGCAGCGTCACCATCCATCGCAGCGCGCTGAGCGCCTGGCTTCGCCGGCGGGGCTGGACGTTCAAAAAAGTCTGCCCATGCACTGGAGCAGGAGCAGCCCGACGTGGCGCGCGCTGCGGCAAACCTGGTGAAGACCCGACGAGTTGCGTTCGGGTGAGCGCGTCGCGTTCTGCGCGTCGGTCCGTTGAGTGACGCCGTCCAGTCTCCGACACCGAAGAGCGGGCGGGTCACCCGGCAGCCCGCGCGGGAGCGGACCTTGTCATTCCCACTCAGGCGAGAGGCGTCTCGCTTTTTGAGTAGCCGGCCACCACATAGGCGGCAGAGGCGCTCGAACCCTTGGCCAGTTCTTGAGCGAAGCGCTCATGTTTCGGATTGGAGAGGACAGGCACCTGCTCAACTCGCGGCTTTAGGAAACAAGGGGATCCACGATGCCTGACGATCCGAAGTTAGCCCTGGCGAAGAAACTGACGGCGGCCAGGAGGATGAGGATGGTTCATTACCTCTGTGACCGGCACGCGGAAGGCGACAAGCTCACGCCACTGATTGAGCAACTCGAGAACCGCTTTCGGCTGGAAGGCTGGAAACTTCCCGAGTGAAATCAGTAGAGCAATCAGAGCAGGAACGGACCGCGTGTGGCGATCACGCCCATAAGGCCGACTAGCGCCAGCGCTGCATAACAAAGCCAAGCATCGATGGAGAAGTAATGGAACATGGGGGTCGGGCCTCCGTGACGGCTGAGCAATCCCGAGCGCGGCCAGACCGTTCCCGAAGTCCATAAAATGCGTTGAATCATGGTTTGCGAGATCTAAAAGTGTGAGGTGCCGGCATTTACACGAAGGCCGGAATGGCTAACCTCCCCGAGCTTACGTAACGTCGCGGTGGGGACGGGAGAGACGATGATTAGCCTGACGCTGTCCGACGGCCCCAAGGTCGAATTGGAAGCTCGAAGGGTTGCCCGCATTCGCCACGCTATCCCAAATGACGGGGATCCGAAGGCCAAGACCCGCATCGACTGGGTAGAGCCAATGCTCGTCATAGAGCTTCCAGAATACGTGGCTGAGGCCGTGAAGGCGCAACTCCCTACGCTCGCCGCTCTCACGCTCCTCGATGGCAATCCGGTGTGGTTCAATGCCGAAACGGCGTCAGGGCCACTTCGGCTCGTGCCAAGTCAGAAAGTGAACGGTGCGCTCTCGGCATTGCTCATCAACGGAAAGAGGCAGTTCGTCGCCAATACACACAAGGAAGTCGCGGCCGCGATCTCCGAAGCTGGCGGGTCGCCATTGCCGATTCCGGCAGACAGCCTGCTGTCGAGCATCTTGAGAATTCTCGGCCTATCCAAACGATCGGCTTCGAATGAAAAGGACTGGGATTAACAGCGACTATGTTTCCGCCGTTGCAGACGGGATGCCAGCCCCCATCTTATGGGCGAAGGGCACCATCGGCGCCTCCGATCCGAGTTTTCTACAATGGGCGAGCAAGATTCGAACCAGCATCTCGCTAGGTTAGCTAATGCGATCTATGTCGAGATCCGCAGGCAGTTCGATTGTGCCGGGCCATCTGTGCCGGTGGTCTGCGATCACGCCGGCATGCGCGACGTGTTTGTCGAGGGACATATCGATCTGTTGAAGGTTGCGGCGGCCCTCTCAGCGAGATGCTGTGTCCAAATGCCGGACATCGAAACCGTCGATGAACCCATGTCGGCAGGCCGCAGCAAAAAGCCGGATCACAAGGACCGGGCTTCTGCACCATGAGATGGCGGTACATCCGCGCTCACCTCAGGAAGGGGAATTTCAGGGACAAGCCCTCACTAGCCAGATCTTGGCACGGGGTTCGGGGAGCATCAGCCGAAGCGAGCACACGCGCCGAACAAACCATGAATCTGACATCGCACGACCCGAGGGCTCGCGCAATCCCAAATTTTCCTATTGTGCTATCCTGCCTCTTTGAGCAAGCTCGCCTTTGCTCGCTCTAGGCTCTCGGCTCCTACGCCGGCATACTTCGAAGCCTCGAACCGCTCGCTGCCACTTTCGGTCGGGTGGCCCTTCGACTTCATATGGATCCACTCGTGCTCCACGAAGAACTGCCGATCTTCCGTGTCGTAGCAGAGGTACCACCAGTCTTCATTCTCGGCCATCGAGCCTTTCGTACGCGAGGCCAACTCAGACTTCAGGATCGACATTTGAACCTCCAGTACGGAGTGTCTGGAGAAGAACATAGTCGAGTTCAAGCCACTCGCAATGCCGAAACGCTCATTGTGGCAGCGATTTCTTTTCCAAACGACCGGATCATCACCTTCGCATTGTGAACGCCGATCGCTTCGACGATCGTCGCCTGGAACGCCATGAACGGCCCGTCGATGATGATTGCTTCGTCACCCGGGCAGAACTTTGGCTTCGGCCCCTTCGGATTCGTGGGCGCGACCTGGTTCTGATAATCGGCGATGGAACGCAGCACCGGGTTCGGTACGCGGACCCAGCCACGCCTGTTGCTGGCGATCTCCTGGCTGCCATCAATGTCGAACACGCTGCTGATCGGCCGCCCCTTGACGATCAAGGGATGGCTCTCCCTTTGCCCGGTCAGCAAAGGCCCGGACGCGAACAGGTACCGGGTGAAGGTCGCGATGTCGCCCTCGAACGACGTCCGCGCGCCGACGGTCACCAACTTATCGTAACCGACGCGTCGCTGGACAGCGAGATCTGGCGAGAGGAGGTCTTCGGCCCGGTCGTTTGCCTGCGCCCGTTCTGCGACGAGGCCGAGGCGGTGCGGCTCGCGAACGACACGCGGTTCGGCCTCGCCGCCGCGGTGATGTCGGACGACGTCGAGCGAGTGACATCGGCCCTTAGAGCCGGCATCGTATGGATCAACAGCTCCCAACCCACATTCACCGAGGCCCCATGGGGCGGGTACAGGCAGTCCGGGATTGGGCGCGAACTCGGCCGCTAGGGTTTGCTCAACTATCTACAAACAAAGCAGATCACGCGTTTCGAAGGCAAAAATCCCTGGGATGGTACATCAAGCCCTAATCATCACCATAATTTGCCGCGGGGCTTCATGGCCGGCTGGGATTTGATCGGCGCGGAGTCCCGGGACGATGCGGCCGGTGGTCATGCCGCCACCTTGCCGAACCGGGCGAGCTGACGAGCACTAAACACGTTGCCGAGGGGATGCCGCAGAGCCCGAAGCCGCCGGCCATGATCGTTATGCCGTCCTTGATGGCGCCGGCGAGAGCCGCCTTGGCGTTAGGAAAAACCTTCTGCATCGATTTCATCTCTCCGATAGTGTGCTGCGCAGGGCAACCGTCCTCCTGCTTCGGTAACAGTACGAGAAAGGCTGGCTGCCAACGATTTTTACACGAACTGACGGTAGAATTCGGCATTGTCCTCGCCCGCATCGCCCCGCGCCGGCAAGCGGCCGGCGAAAGTTGGCACCATCTCGTCTTCGAAGACCGGAGCCATATCGAGCGCCTGGGCCTCGACCCGCGACCGGATCGTCTGGCTGTCGGCGACAGAGAGCTTGAGGGTGACGTTCGGCAGACGGGCCTTGCAAGCATCCACGATCCGGCCTGCGAGGCTTGCCGCCAGGGTCGATGACATGCCGAGCCCGACAGCGCCGACCACCTCGCCGCTGCTGGAGCGCACGATGCCCGGCAGTTGCTCCATCTTGCTTCAGGATCAGTGTGGCCTGACGGTAGAGCGTCTCTCCCACGGCCGTCGGGCGGACGCCACGGGCGCTGCGCTGCAGCAGGCTTAGTCCGAGCTTCTCCTCAAGCTCCGCGATCTGCTGGCTGAGGGTGGGCTGCGCGACATGGATCAGCGTGGCTGCACGCGAGAAACTGCCCGCGTCGACGATGCTCACGAAGTAACGCAGATGTCGAAGCTGCATGTGAAAGACCAGCCGTAGGGACCCTGTCGCGGGTGCGGAACGGCACTATCGTCAATAAGCCCCGGCCGTCCAAGTCGAGCGGCGAGGTTCTCAAGCCTTTTCGGCTTACACCGCTCTCGTCGTCTTCACGTGCGCGTACCGAACTCGAAGATGCGCCACAACCGGACATTTGGTGGTTGCCCGAAAGCTGACCCACACAGTGACGCGCGCAATGAGTTTCCGAGCGCGAGCAATCCCACCCCTTCGGGCAACAAAATTGACACGGATGAACACGCGGAAGCAGCTTGTTTAGGCACAAACGTTAATGTTTGGTTAAAATATTGCCTTGCTTGCATCGCGCAATGCAGGCATCGTGCAATTGTTGCGGTGCAGCATGATGCTTTATCTCGATGCCTGACGTTTTTTCTCTGATTGGCAGGGGCGCGGCATGCTTCACTTTCAATCTAGTGATTTCGAAACCGCGAAACGCGTTGCTTTTGATATTGTAAAATCGAAAACTGATAAAATTAGTATTATGCATTTTTCGATAATTAAACGCTTGCGTCGAGATAATTATTCCAATTTACTGAAGGCATTCAGCTTAGTTGTGGCAGGAATTCTAGCGATTCTGATGCTGACGGCCGCGCTGCCGCCAGTTGTCGCCGACCAATCCGATCGGGCAGTGATCAACGCCCCGATTTCTTTGCTGACCGCGCCTATCTCCGGCACGATCGACTCGATACGCGTTCGGGCGGGAGAGGAGTTGCAGAGTGGCGCTGTCGTCGCCACGATCTCGAATTCACGTGTCGATCGCACCACGCTGATCCAACTTGAAAGCAAGATGGCCGAGACGCGCGAACGCAGCCTCTCCGCTCAGCGAAAATATCACTCCAACCTCACCTATCTGGCGACGCTCGATCGGGCCATCGCGTCCGAGAAGGAGCAACTGACCAACATATTCAATCAACAGATCATCGAGCTGAAAGCCAAACTATCGGCTTCGATCTCATCGGGACTGGAGAAGAAATCGGTTGTCGATCGCCAGACCGAGCTCGTCGCCCGCAATGTCGCGAGCGCGCAGGTGCTGAAGCCCAGCGAGCAGCAATACCGAGCAGCCCTGTTCCAGAAGGATGCCGAGACCGCGAAGCTGAACCAGAAGATGATCCAACTGGAAGCGCTGTCCAAGAGTATCTTCGTCGGCGACGAACTGGTCGGCCTGGCGACTCTGGCGCAGAAGACACGCGACGTCGGCTTCGATGCCGAGCGGTTGAAGATCGAGCATACTGAATTGGAAGCCAGCCTCGTGGACCAGCAAAAACTTCTGTATGCGGAGCGGGCGCGCCTTGCGAGCTTGTCCGGCATGTCGGTCGCGGCACAGAGCAGCGGGGAAATCCTCGCCATCGGAGCAACTGTCGGCCGTCACGTCAATGCCGGAGATGCGCTGGCGTCGGTCGTCCGCTGCGAGGAAGCCTTCGTTGTGGCCATCTTCTCCTATCGCCAGGCGCAGAATCTTGGTGTCGGGCGCCGTCTACGCATCGAGGGGGATCGCCTCGGCAAGCGCTTCGGAACGGTGCGCGAGGTCTTGCCGAAAACCAGCGAGAAGACGGACCAGCAATATGCGGTGCCGTTTCCGCAGACCGAGCGTCGCGAACTCTATGTGTTGATCGCGCCCGATCCGGTCGAGGGCCAGCCCGCGGAGAGGTCCGGGCGCGCGGTAGCGACGGCCTGCAATGTCGGACAGTGGGTCACGGTGACACGCGTGAACGGATGGGTGCCGTCCAACTCGGTGGTCTGGCGGTCGCTCTCCAATTCGATCAGCGGCATCTTCGGCGGAGGCGAGGCGGTGGCCGCGCCGGTCTTGCGCAACAGGACGACAGACTAAAGCCATGTTTCGCTGTGCGGGACTGGTGATTGTCCTGACGGTGGCGAGCCTGACGACGACGGCCGAGGAGCTGGAGAATCGCCACGCGCTCGGCCAGCCGATTTGCCGCTCTTTGGCTACAGCGGTCGATGCAGCCTCGAAGGACGGTCAGCCCGTCTTTCTGGCGAGCTACCGGCCGGGGCCATCGGAAAGCGCATTGCCGCTGCCGTTGCGAAGCTCGGCCTTTTCCTACGACAATGCGCTTGCCGTCATTGCGCTGGTATCCTGTGGCGCGCTCGATCAGGGGCGCCGCATCGGCGAGGCGTTTCTCCACGCCATCGACCATGATCGCAGCTTTCGCGATGGACGGATCCGCAATGCATACCGGGCGGGCATTGTGCAATCGGTCTCGCTGCTTCCAGGCTGGTGGGAACCCGCGATCAAGGGCTGGGCGGAAGATGGCTATCAGAACGGCACGGCTACTGGAAACGTCGCCTGGGTCGCGCTGGCGCTCCTGACGCTGGCAGACACGACCGACGACGCGCGTTACCTGGCGGCAACAAGAACGCTGATGGATTGGGTCAAGGTTCATACGGGGGGCACGGCTGGGGCGGGGGTGACCGGCGGTGTCGACGGGTTCGATCCTGTGCAGACGCGGCTAGCCTGGAAATCTACCGAGCACAATCTCGACGTCTACGCGGCGGCGCTCTGGTATGGCCGCGCCACGGGCGACCAGCGCTTCATCGGTCTGATGCGCTCATCGCGAGCCTTCCTGGACGAGGCCTTTCTAGAGCAGCCCGGCTGCTTTGCGCTGGGCCGGGAGCCCGACGGGCGCATGAACGGGTCGGTTCGCCTTGCGCTGGATACGCAGCTCTGGCCGGTCCTTGCAGTCCCGGACGGCCCGCCGGCCTGGCGGCGAGCGCTGGCCTGCGCCGAGACGCGCATGACGGTCGCCGGCGGGTTCGATTTCAACGAGGACCGAGACGGCCTTTGGGTCGAAGGGACAGCGCAGGCAGCCTTGACCTACCAGGTCGTCGGGCAGCGGACGCGTGCCAATGAGCTGTTGAATGGCCTTACTGCCGAGCTCGCCCCCTCCGGCTGGCTTTACGCGACGCGCGAGGAGCGGTTGACGACCGGGCTAAGGATCGGGCCGGGCAGCACGAGCGAGGACTTCTTCTATTTTCGGCGGCCTCATTTGGGCGCCACCGCCTGGGCGGCGCTGGCCGCGAACCGCTGGAATCCCTTTGTCTCACGGCGGTTCAGGTAGGTCGATGTTTGCGCCCCCCAGCGACGTCGTCACGGTCCTGATATTCGATCTCGGAGTCATTCTCGGGTTTTATCTGCTATGTCTCCTGCTCAAGCCCGAACGGATGCTCGACCGCATCCTGTTCTCGGCGGTTACGGCAGGGTTGATCGTGATCTATACGATCTGGCGCTGGACCGACACGTTGCCTGAGGCCGGCACAGCAGTCGAGCGCCTATGGCCGACCGTTTTCTTCGCCTGCGAGTTCATCGCGATCCTCTACACGCTTCTGTCCATCATGATCCTGCTGCGGCGGATCGATCGTTCGCCGGAAGCGGACATCGCGCTCGAACTCCGAAATTCGCTCAACCGCTGGCCCGCGGTCGACATCTTCATCTGCACCTATAATGAGCCGATCGAAGTTCTCGAGAAATCGATTCTGCTAGCCCTGGCGATCGATTACGGACCCAAGACCGTCTGGGTTCTCGATGATACGCGTCGCCCATGGGTCGAGCAGCTCTGCGCAGAGGTCGGCGCTCGCTACCTGAAACGCGCGAACAATCATGGTGCCAAGGCCGGCAACCTGAACAATGCCTTGCGCGCCACATCCCTTGAGACCAACGCACCGCTCATTCTCGTGCTCGACGCCGATTTCGCGCCGCAGCCCAACATCCTCACGCGGATGGTGGGGCTGTTCCACGATCCGAAGGCCGCGGTCGTCCAGACGCCGCAGTTCTTCTATAATGCCGACCCGATCCAGCATAATCTGATGGTGCAGCGCAGCTGGGTCGATGATCAGCGCATCTTCTTCGATGTCTTCCAGCCCGCGAAGGATGCCTGGGGCTGCGCCTTCTGCGTCGGCACTTCGTTTCTGGTGCGGCGCGACCGGCTGGAACTGATCGGCGGCTTCCCCGACGAGGCGATCTGCGAAGACCTCAATCTAAGCTACACACTGATGCGAAAAGGCTATCGCACGCATTGGCTCAACGAGCGCCTAAGCGTCGGGCTCTCCGCCGAAGGCCTGCCGGAATACATCTCACAGCGGATGCGCTGGTGCCTCGGCACCATCCAGGTGGCGCTGCTGAAGGACGGGCCGATCTTCGGGGCCGGATACAGCTTTATACAGCGCCTGCAGTTCGTCCATGGGCTGCTGAACTGGTTCTGCAAGCCGTTCATCGTGTTGATGCTGATCGCCCCGGCGATCTACTGGTTTGCGGGCCTGCCGGCGTTCGAGGCCGATTACCTGACCTTTTTACGCTACGGCCTTCCGGCGTTGATCGCGCTGTGGGCCTATAATGGCTGGGTCTCACGAGCCCGGACGTTACCGATTTTCATGGAGGTGACGCATACGATCACCGCTCTGGCGATAACGGTCACTCTGATCTCGGCGATGATCCGGCCCTTCGGGCGGCCTTTCAAGGTGACCGACAAGGGCGGCGACCGCTCGCTGATGGTCGTCCGCTGGAAGATGGCTGCCGTCTTCGGCAGCATGACGCTGCTGTCGGCGATCAGTGTCGTCTGGGCCTATATCAGCCCCTACTCATCGAGCGAGATCTCTCCAATCGATTTCTTCAACCTGTTATGGGCGGGCTTCTCAATGTTCATGACATTCGTGGCATTCCTCATCTGCTTCGAACTGCCCCGAGAGGAAGAACGCTTTGCAATCGAAGCCGGCAGCTTCATCTGGCACGACGGACGTTTCAGCGCCTGCACGTTGGTCGATCTTTCGACCCGCCTGGCGCGGCTGCGCTTTGACGGCGAGAGCGATGGGATCAAGACGGCGACCCACTTTCGGATTCTCATTCCCAATATCGGCTGGGTCGCAGCCTCGGCGCGCGGCGGGGCGGGCGACATCCGCGAGTTCGTGCTGCATCCGGAGCCTAACGAGCATCGCCAATTGGTGGTCCAGCTATTCTCTGGTCCAAGGACCAATATCGCCGCGACGGCGGACATCAACGGCGCGTTCAGCGGACTTTACAGGCGGGCTTTCGGCATTCGCCAGAGCTGAGTTTGTCGGCCACGGCTTCAACGCCCGACGCGAAGTGAATGCAGGACGTCTTCCACTTGATGGTCTAAACTGGGCGGCGATCATCGCGGAACCACTATAAGAGCAGCGCAGCTAGCCGGGAGCCGCCCATCTGATGATGGCCCATGGCCGCCTGTATGGCTGCACCAAGCTCACTTTGCTCTACCCTCACTAACAGACACCGCGGGCGCGATGATCGTCGACAGTCGGTTGTATCTGAACTACAACCTCGGCGTCCGGGCGACCTGGCTCAGCCGAACGCGGACCTACATGGCCCTGCCGACGGAAACTGGCTGCGCTTGACGATGAAGGACGTCAGGTAGGTGCGGAGCATCATTCAACGCTGGCAGGACAAGAATGCCACTGTGTCAAACGGCGCGCAAAGTTGCCCCCCGATCGGCGTCCAATGTTGACCCCTTGAGTATGCTTCGCGGCGAGGAGGCGGCGCGGCGGAGCTGGTCTGGGTTGCGCAGTCGCGCCGGCTCCGGATCGGTGGTGTGCGGGGAACTCAGAGCCTGTTCTTGAAGCGCCAGCTCTCGTTGCCGGTCTCGACGATGTCGCAGTGATGGGTGAGCCGGTCGAGGAGCGCGGTGGTCATCTTGGCGTCGCCGAAGACGGACGGCCACTCACCGAAGGCGAGGTTCGTCGTGACGATGACGGAGCTCTGCTCGTAGAGCCTGCTGACCAGGTGGAAGAGCAGTTGTCCGCCGGACTGGGCAAAGGGCAGGTAGCCGAGTTCGTCGAGGACGATGAAGTCCATGCGGGCGAGATAGTCGGCCATGCGGCCCTGGCGGCCGGCGCGGGCTTCGGCCTCGAGCTTGTTGACGAGGTCGACGACGTTGAAGAAGCGGCCGCGAGCACCGGCACGGATGCATGCCCGGGCGATCGCGATGGCGAGATGGGTCTTGCCGGTCCCGGTCCCGCCGACGAGGACAACGTTGCGCTGGTGCGCCAGGAAGTTGCCGCCGGCGAGATCATGAACGAGGGTCTCGTTGATCGGGGTTCCGTCGAAGGCGAAGTCTGCGACATCCTTGGCGAGCGGCAGCTTGGCGATGGTGATCTGATACTTGATCGAACGGGCCTGCTTCTCGGCGATCTCGGCGGCGAGCAAATCGCCGACGACGCGCTGCGGCTCGTGCTGGCGCTTCACCGCCGAGGCGATGATCTCGTCGAAGGCGGCCTTCATGCCATAGAGCTTGAGCTCGCCCATAGTGGCAAGAATCTCCGAGCGTTCCATCACACGGCTCTCCTGAGGCTGTCGTAGCGGGCACAATCGGCGGCGGGCTCATGGCGCAGGCGCAAGGCATCGGGCGTCATGATCGTGATCGCTGCCGTCGGCTCGCGGCGCCGGGCCAGGATGTTGATGATCACGTCGGCGGAGTGGACGCCTTGCCGCAGAGCGTCCGCGCAGGCGGCTTCGACGGCGGGCAACCCGTCGCTGAGCACCGCGGTCAGGATCTCGACCATCTGCCGATCGCCGTCTTGAACGGCCGCGAGCTTGCGCCGGACCCGGTCGATCGCACCGGGCAAGACCCAGTCCTTGAAGGGCGCTCCGTTCCGCAGCGCGCCCGGCTTGCGAGCCAGTACCGGGACATAGTGCCAGGGATCGTAGATAGTCTGGTCGCGGCCATAGCAGCGGGGATGCTCGCCGACGATACGCCCGTCCTGGCGCAACTCGATCCGATCGGCATAGGCGCGGATCTCGACGGGGCGCCCGACCGCACTCGCGATGACCGAGTACTTGTTGTTGTCGAAGCGCACGAGACAGGTCTTCGACACCGAGGCTGGCAGTGAGTGGAAGCCGTCGAACCGCCCCGCGTAAGGCACCAGGCTCGGGCGCTCGGCTTCGAACATCTCCCAGATCGTGCGGTTACTGTGCTCCGGATGGCGGTGGGCCTTGGCGTAGCGAAGCACCTGGTCCAGCAGCCAGGCGTTCAACTCGTCGTAGTTCTTGACCCGCAGGCGCGGGGCGAAGAAGCGCTCGCGCACGAGCCCGACCTGGTTCTCGACCTGCCCCTTCTCCCAGCCCGAGGCCGGCGTGCAGGCGACGGGATCGATCAGGTAATGGCTGCACATCTGCTGGAAGCGGCGATTATAGGCCCGCTCCTTGCCGACGAAGATCGTCTCCACCGCGGTCTTCATGTTGTCGTAGATGCCGCGCGTGCAGGCTCCCTTGAAGAAGGCGAAGGCCCGGTCATGGGCATCGAAGACCATCTCCTGGCTCTCGCGCGGATAGGCCCGCACGAACAGCATGCGCGAGTGACAAAGCCGGACATGCGCCACCTTCACCTGGGTCGTGGCGCCATTGATGACGACGATCTCGTGGCTCCAGTCGAACTGGTAGGCTTCGCCGGGCGCAAAGCTCAAAGGCACATAGGCGTCGGCCGTGACGGCGGATTGTTCGCGGAGCCAGCCTCGCGCATAGCGACGAACGGCATCGTATCCGCCCTCGTAGCCGAGATCCCGCAGCTCTTCGAAGAGCCGGATCAGCGTCAGGCGCTCGCGCGCCGGCCTGCCGTCGTTCGCAATCAGCAGCCGATCCAGCTCAGGACGCCAGGGCCCTATCTTCGGCTGCGGCTGAACCTTCCGCTCATACTCGAACGACGTCGCGCCCGAGCGCAGCACCTTCCGAACCGTGTTCCGAGAAACATGCAGTTCGCGGGCGATCTCCTTGATCGTCTTCCCGCGGATCGAAAACTCGCGCCGGATCCGCGCAATCGTATCCACGCCCTTCATCCCCCGCCCGCCCATCCGAAACCAGGACGGACAGTCTCACCGAAACCGGCTCAAGGGGGTCAAAGTTGGACGCCGATCCCCTGCCTCACGGGGTCAAGCTTGCACGCCGAAACACAGCCACTGCCACGGTGCGCCAAAAAAGTCGCTCGGTCGTGCAAGAGAAATTTGCGCCATTTGCAGACATTGGTCCGTCGCCGGGAAGCGGGCATCCCAGCCCTGACATGCACATTGTCCAGCCCTAGGCACGCGCGGCGTTCTCCCGAGACCGATTGAGCCAAGTCATTCACCGCATTCTCTGCCCGCGCGGTAGGTACGTAGTAATCCTTGGCCGGCGGGCAGGGAGTTCCTGCTGGGCTCTCGAAGCCGACGCTGCCGACCAAGCGCTCGATGCTAGGTTCAGGTCGTCGCTTGGTGCAGCTGCAACATCTTGCGAGCCACGATCTCAATGATGCAGCCGGCCAGCGCTATGTCGCGCCGGTCCGGATGATTGTCAAAGTAGATCAGCGTGTGTGATCCGTTGGGTGAACGGGTCATAGCCGCTCGGAAAGTGTCCGGTCGGTTGCAGCCATGAATAGGGTTCGCGCGGCACCCAGCGGCCTTGCCGCTCTTGGCCGAGGAAAGTTCCGCGATCCCAGACGACCTGACCGCGCAGTATGGTCGTGATCGCCTTGCCCGTGAGGGCCATGCCCTCGAAGGGGGTGAAGTCGACAGCGTGGTGAAGGTCCTGATTGCGGACCACATAGGTGAGATTGGGATCCCATATCACGATGTCGGCGTCCGACCCGACCGCGATCGTGCCTTTCTTGGGATACAGACCGAACATCTTGGCTGCGTTGGTCGAGGTCAGCGCTACAAATGTCGACGCATCGATGCGACCCTTTGCGACACCTTCCGAAAACAGAATGGACATCCGCGATTCGACGCAGGGCACGCCGTTCGGCACCTCGTCGATAGTCGGATCGGGCCCGTTTGCCTTCTTGCCATGCGGGTCGTCGTAGCTGAGCGGTGAATGGTCGGAAGTGACGACTGACAATACGCCGCGCTGGATGTAGTTCCACAAGGAGCCGACCTTGTCGCTCTCTCGCGGCGCCGGCGCGAAGACAAACTTCGCTGCCTCGTAGCCTGGCGTATTGGCGTGCTTCGCCGTTATGACGAGATACTGCGAGCAGGTCTCGGCGTAGACACGTGTGCCACGCTTCTGGGCCGCCTCGACCTCGTCGGCCGCCTCAGGCGCAACATTCGCCTTTCCCCCTCTTCTCTTACCGACTCATCTTAGCACGAGCAGATGCGGCGCGAAGCTGTACCGCAGCGTGTGCATCGAGACGCGCTTGTCGCGCTTCGCCGCAACGGCCGCGGCATGGCAGGCCCATTTGAGCTGGCGAGTCGTGATCGGCTGGCCCGGCTGCTGGCCGGGGAAGAGCCAGCCCCACCCGCCACCTTTGGGGCAGGAGGTCGAGCAGGTCGGGCGTGAGCATGACATCGCGTTCTTTTTCCGCCCTTGCCTTGCTCGACCTTGATCAGCATGCGGGCGCTGTCGATGTCGGAGACCTTGAGGTTGGCTGTCAAACGGCGCGCAAAGTTGCCCCCCGATCGGCGTCCAATGTTGGGTCTGACTCAGTTTCGCTGCAGGTTGGGGCTGTTCTGACGCTGGTTTCCAGAAGGAATCAGCATGATGAAGCAGCGATTTCGCCCGGCCAGTTTGGTTCCCGCAGGTCTTGTCGTCGACGGCATCGCGATCGAAGGGGATCGTGTCGTTGTCCGAGCCCGGTCCGCCGTCAGATCCTGTCCATGCCCTGACTGCGGGGCATTCTCGCAGCGGATCCAGAGCCGGTATTTCCGGCGGGCAAAGGATCTGCCGCTGAGCGGTCGACGGGTCGAACTCCACGTTGTCGTCCGGCGCTTTCGGTGCGATGCGGTCCTATGCGGCCGCCAGATCTTCGCAGAGCGCTTTGGTGACCGCATCCTTGCGCCACGAGCACGCCGAACTGATCGTCTTGATCATATCGTCCAGCATCTCGGCCTCGCCCTCGGCGGCCGACCTGGAGTGAGTTTTGCCGCGAGGATGATGCTGCCCGTTAGCAACGATACGCTGCTGCGCGTGGTACGATAGCGCGCAAGGGCGCCGAGCGAGCCGCTACGCGTGATCGGCATCGACGATTTCGCCTGGCGACGCAATCATCGCTACGGCACGAT
>JAESFW010000301.1_pt1 | contig 40860 bp, 34 predicted proteins | sample 9269481 | NCBI WGS metagenome assembly JAESFW01 (sample SAMN14515350, study PRJNA621654) | algae metagenome | isolation source: Lyngbya sp. HA4199-MV5 and co-occurring heterotrophs from soil with... | place: USA: Ahupuaa O Kahana State Park, Hawaii | collected 2009-07-21 | reverse complement strand
TTCCGAAAACTCACATTGAAGCACGCCAAAATCCGCTACTTTGCTGCCTGCTTGGTGGCGTACTTTGCCCAGGAATAAGTGGCGTACTTTCGGAGGAATCGTGGCGTACTTTGGAGAGGAATATCCATACATCACCGGTAAGTGTGAGATTATAACCCTGTGCTGCATATACATCAACCGAAAAATCCCCCTTCCGCAAAGTAGCTCTGGTAGGCCCGCTAATCGCGTAGGTTTTCAAATAAAATCTTCCCATACTATCGACAGTTACGGTTTCAATAGTATGATCTTTAAGCCCAGTTTCAGGGTCTCTAAAAAAGAACATTAAATCCTTTTCGGTAAAATTCATGAGTTGCCCCCGGATAATAAACGGTTCTTTGGCAGGAGATTTCTGGGCTGGCGCCGCTTTAAAGGCAATTAGCAAAACAAAAAGTAAGGGCGATAATAATCTCATAATTTGTGATGGCAATTTGAAGTTCCCTGATACCAACGAAAAGATTATCAATTTAGCATTTTGAGAAAAAGCAGTGACCTGACCCGCTGCTGCTTGAATTGTTTATCATCAAAATTGACGAAGAACCCAACTTCTCCGAAATACCCAGTATACATGGTGTGTACGTGCTCTGACTGGCTTTTCCTGCCCGTCAGTTATAATCCCCCAGTGAGAGATTTGATATGTTTTCAATGCTCAAATGAAAGGTACCAAATCTCCTTAACTTTTGCCTGGCGTTATCGTCCAGGTGTTATCGGGATTAAGCGTGACATTCATCGAGAAAACCCCTTCGGGAAAGCTGATTTGTACCGCCTTGTTTATGGTGGATGACTCAAGCACAGAACCTTCGGCGAGACGCCTCCCGAAACTTACCCAATAATCTGGGTCAGGAGCAAAGACATATAAACAGTTAGGCAGCGCTTGAACCGCGAACGTCCCCGAACCTGACATGCCGATACCAACGCTGACCTGATGGATGCCTATATAATTATCAGTCTCTATTCTAAGGACCCCGTGCCGACGATCGTGTTGGCCTGTGAATTTATAGGATCTATCGTCTTTACGGAGCATAACGGCGTTATTTTTGGTCAGACTCGCCTTTAACTTTTCATCCGCCCTAAGGACTACGCCTGGACCAAGCCGGCCAATTTCCGAATGAAAAAAATGAAAGTCTGTATTCCAGGACAAGGAAGCAACCGAATGTGAAACAGCATCTCGCACAAGCCATGCCAAGGGGAAAACGGCTCCGAAATCACAATTGTGTTTTCGTTGAAACATGGACGGAGTCTGACTGATAAGGCTGCCGCGGTCGCTGATCCACCAATCTTCGATGGCAAAGTTTGTAATATGTTCAAAGCCATTGCTGTCGATGCTATATTGTCTTAATGCGCCCGAGGCCACGAATGCCATACACCGGCAAACGGTTTCCTGGTGTAAAAGGAATTGCCGTTTCCTGAGGCGCCTGACCTCGAATGCTTTTTCTATGAAAACGAATTCTTCGTCGGGGATCACGGCCGATGTGACCCGGTCGATATACTTGCGCAGCTTGTCGAACATATTGGTTAAACCGGCGAGTTCTGCCGGAATCTGGTCTGTTAGGTAGCCGAAGTTAGTACTTTCTTCGAAATCGGGCATGTAAGCCAACGGTCAGTTTGATTTAAGACAAGCGGATTTGTAAACCTCCCCGCATTTGTAGCCTTACGGGGCAACCCACGGAAATCCATGACGCCTCCCCGATGTGTAGATATCCCGCAATGCTTTCGCATATTCATTGGAGTAGTCAACAATAAGAAGTTCCATTTTTCTTATCTATCACACCATTTTTTGAAAGCCGGCGCCTTTTCGCGGCTGATATCCATTTCAAAAAGCAGGGGTGCTTTGAGCCGGACGGTCAGTTTCTGGTTTTCGTGAGGGGTGATAGTCTGGATGGCATCGATATGGACAATGTACTGTCGGTTGGCGCGGTAGAAATAGCGGGGATCGAGCAGGGCTTCTATTTCGTCCATCGAATTATAGTCCAGCAGGTATTTCTCGGCGCCGAATGTGTGCAGGTAATTGAAATTATCCCGGCAAAAGCATGCAATATCCCGTGTGTCGACCGGCACCCAATGCTGGCGCACATTCACGAGGAATTTTTCCTTGTAGCCCGAATAGCCGGTATCGGGCCTGGCCAGCATTTGCATGAGTTGGTGCATTTTCGCCGTGAGTTCGGGCGTGGCTGTGGTCTTTTCCCTGAACTTGTCGAGCGCCCGTTTGAGGTCTCGTTCCAGGACAGGCTTGAGCAAATAATCGATGCCGTTCACTTTGAAAGCGCGGATGGCATATTCGCTGTACGCAGTGGTGAAAATGACCGGGCATTTCAGGTCGTAAAAGTCGAAAACGTCGAGGCTGATGCCGTCGCTCTCGCATACGGCCTATATACGCATCCCAAACCTGATGCACAAAATCTAAGCTTTGCTGATCAGGAGTACAAGCCATTGATAGGCGGTTGTTGATATACAATGACGTTAGTCCATGCAGAATGCCCCAGAATTGCAATAATGCTGTCACAGAATCCATGTATTTAACCTTGCCAGTTGATATACAACTGGTCATTATACCTAGCATAAAGGTGTAAGTCTCATGAAAATTTTTGAAAGGTTGCTCTTTTTCAACCCCTTCCATTGGTGAACGGAGCATAAACATCAGCTCATAATGTCTCGGATACATTACACCAAATTCAATATATGCTTTGCCGAGATTTTTTAATTTTAAATATGAATTTTCCTGTACTTGATTTGAGCGTAGAAATTTGAGCAGCATAGCAAAAGCCATTTTTTGCATGTCATACAGAATCGCATTTTTGCTTTGATAATGAAGATAGATCGTAGTGGGGCTATAATCTATCTTCTTCGCAATCTTACGCATAGTTGTATGCTCCGGCCCTTCTTGCAAATATAAATCCAAAGCTGCCTGTAGAATCAATTTCCTCATTGCTGTTCGCTCTCTGAATTTCCGTTCTGCTATTCCCATTCTAAAGATTAATTATCAAGGATACTTGTGATTTTTTGGAGTTAAGGTTCAGGCTTCCTAAACATTATGCGCGTCCTGCTTTTTAAGAAGCCTTCTAAAGGCTGACAGAAATAAATTTCTATCAGCCCCTGACATATTATTCTTCCTCTTCCAAACTAGGAGGTATCAGTTTGTACATCACCGGCGTGACGATTCTTGAAAGTATTGTCGAGCTTATCAGTCCGCCGATCAGAACAATGGCCAGTGGTGCAATGAGCGGATTCGGGTTGAGTGCAATGGGTAGCAGCCCGCATATAGCTGTAATTGAAGTCAGTACCACCGGCAGAAAGCGCGTTTCACCTGCAATGGCAATGGCTTCATCGATACTATGTCCCTCGGCGCGCAGCTGGTTGGTGAAATCAACGAGCAGTAATGAATTTTTAACCTGGATTCCCGAGAGCCCGATAAAACCGATTATGGAGACCAAAGACATCGGGTTGCCCGTCAAAAGTAGCAACGCCACACCACCCAATATACCCAGTGGTATGATCGACAGTACAATGATAATCCCCTTGAAGTTTTTGAACTGCAACAGTAAAACCCCAATGAAAAGAAACGCACTCAATATGATCACCGACAGAAAATTTCCACCCAGCGCATCACCTTCTGATTCAGCCTCGCCGGATAATTTGTAATAATAGCCTGAGGGCAATTTTAGTTTGTCGAGCTGAGGCACAATGTCTTTCAATATATCGTTTGCATACACATTATCTTTAGTCAAGGAGGTTACTTTGGCAAAGCGTGATTTATTGAAATGATTGATAGCCGTCGGAGATGTCTCAAAGGATACAGTTGCAATCTGATCAATTTGCACCGGAGCGCCCTGGATACTGTTTACATACAGGTTCTTTAAAGCATCAAGGTTTGAAAACTTATCACGGGGAAGCGTGATGACCACATTGCGCGAATCACCTCGGTCGTCTATATAATCGCCGACGTTTAATCCGGCGACAGCCATACGCACAACCTTGTCTACATCACTGGTAAGCACCCCCAGCGTTCTGGCTTTTTCCTTGTCGATTTTAATTTTTACATCCGATTTGTAAGCGTTCAATTCGTTGTTGATATAAAACGTGCCGGGATGTTTGCGCAAAATTTCTTCTACTTTAAACGAAAGGGACCGCAGCGTATCCTGGTTTTCTCCAAATACCCTTACGACGATATTCGCTTCAATAGGTGTTCCCTGCTCAAAGTCTTTTACTTCGATCCTGGCGTAGGGAAAATCCTTGAACTTGTTTCTGAGCCTTTTAATCAAATCGGTTTTTGCTTCGGGCGTTGCCTCTTCATCCATCTGTACAAAGACCTGCGCAAAATCGGGCTTGATATCTTGTTGATGCACATTGTAATAGATCTGCGGATTGCCTTTACCGACATTGGAGGTATAATAGACAATTTCCTTATGCGTTTTCAGCTCATTCTCAACGAGCCTTGTAACACGGTCCGTTTCAGGGATATCAGCCTGAAGCGGCATTTTGACATTGACCAGAAACATCGGTTTTTCCGATGTGGGAAATAGCTTGAAGCCCGCTAACGGAAAAAGCATAAAGGCAAGCACGCTCAATGCGATGGATAAACCAATGGTCACTTTCGGCCATTTCAAAGCCGCAGGCATTACCCCACGGTAAGAAAAACTTAGAAAGCTCTGCAATTTCCTAAGAAAGAAATTGCCTTCTCCGTCGGCATGCGTTTTCAAGATCCGGCTGCCAATAAAAGGTACCAGCGTAAGCGCAACGATCATTGAGGCAAGCACACTGGTCATTACCGCCATCGGCAAACTGCGGATAAAATCTCCGGCCACATCAGGCAAAAATGCAAGGGGCAGAAACGCAATCACCAAAGTAGCGGTACAGCCCACAACGGCCACGCCGATTTGCCGGGTACCTTTCAGGACCGCCTCCTTGATCGAGTGGCCTTCCCTGAGCCACCGCTCAATATTTTCCACCACCACAATACTGTCATCCACCAGTAGTCCCAATGCCACAACGAGCCCCACAATACTTAACTGATTCAGCGAATAGCCCAACGCGTTCAGGGCGATCAAACCTAAGGCCAGCGAAAGCGGAATGGAAATCATCACGATAACCGAGGCGCGAAAACCCAAAGGAAGCAGGGTGACCACCACCAGGACGATCGCTAGCACAAAATCGAAACCAAGGTGCCCCAACCGGTCGGAAACCATATCGGCCTGATCAAAATTTTTGATCATTTTGATGTTCTCAGGTAAGGTTTTACCAAATTCTTCGAGCACAGGCATGTACTCTTCCTTCACCGAACTGATGTTGATATTATCCTTCATTGCGGCCGTTACCAGTACACACCGGTGCCCGTTCAGGCGTGTGATGTGATTGACTGTGCCGTCTTTGTAGCGCACACTGGCCACATCTTTCAGGTAAATAATTTTTCCATTCGCATTGTAAATGACTGTGTTAGCCACATCTTCCACGTTCTTAAACTTGCCACTGGTTTTTACATTGAACACTTTACTGTCCAGGTTGATGCTTCCACCGGGAATATCGGCTGCTTCACTTTGCAAGCTTCCCATTACCAGGTTCAGCGGTATTTTCAGCCTGGCAAGTTTATCGAGCTGCATATCGATCCGGATTTCCTGCTCGGGCATTCCGGCATATTTTACTTCTTTCAGATTGGTTATTTTTTCAAGCTTGGTTTTCAGTATATCCGCCTGGTCGCGCAGGGTTTTGGCCGAGGCGTTATTTGAAACCAGCGCGACCTGCAAAATCTTTACATCCGAGGACGATATCTTTTCTGTCTTAATCAGGTAAATATCTTTGGGAAGCTCGCTGTTTTTCAGCGCATTTATTTCGGTAGAGATCTCCTGGTATTTATTGTCTACATCAACACCGTATTTGAATTTGGGCTGGATTGCGGCTACACCATCTTCCACCGTGGTCAGTATCTTATCGATATTCTCTAACCCATATATTTTATTTTCGATGGGCTTTACCACCTGCTCTTCCATATCCTTCGGACTGGTCCCCGGATAGATGACGGTGATCAGGTACTGCGGAGGATGGGTAGTAGGGTCTTCTGATCGGGGCATGGTGAAAAGGGTAAGCAATCCAACGACCGCGACAAGAAGAAATATGACCAGGGTGAACTGGTGATTCTTGACGGAAAAATTTGTAATCTTCATGTTTTCAGCGATTTACTCAATAATTTTAATGACAGACTGCTCATTCAGGTAAGCGCTGTTGGAAACAACTATTTTATCTACCCCGTCAAGTCCATCTTTTATATACACGTTCTCGTTGTCAAACCTGACAATACTTACCGGCAGCTTTTTGACTTTGTCTTTGCCCACTGCCGTGAATACAAACCCCTTCTCCCCATCGGCTTCCACCAGCGAGCCGTATGGAATCACAGTGGCGCTTTCCTTTTGATTGGTCGCTATTTCTGCCTTTCCAAACATGCCAACGGCAGGAACCAGCTTGCCCAGTTTCAACTTTAACTCGATCTGAAAAGAGCCGATTTCCCTGTCTGCCGCTTGAAGTTTTCTAAGTACAGTGGCACTAAATGTTTGTCCCGGAAAGCCATCCAGGGTCACTTGTGCGTTTTGGCCGATTTTTACCGCGGCCCATTCCCGGTCTGTTACACCCACTTTGAGCAGATAACCATTGTTTTGCTCGGCTGTATTGGTAAGCAGTACCGGCATGCCACCGCCAATCACCTCGCCTTCGTTTGCCATTTTTTTACTCACAAATCCAGAAGATGCCGCGTAAATTTTCGAGTAACGCTCGTTAAAAGCCGTGGCCTCCCTGGACTTTTGGGCCACCTCCAAGGCAGTCAAAGTATTCTGCAACTGTTCCAGCGTAAAAACACTGTCCCTGTAAAGATTAGATGCCCGGTTATAATCGCGCTGCGCTTTGTTAACACCCAGATCGGCCTGGGCCAGACCAGCGGATATCTCTGTGGCGTTGAGCGTAGCCAATAGCTGACCTTTTTTGAAAAACTGTCCTTCTTCAACAAGGATCTGGCTAATAACCCCGCCGATCTTAAAGGCATAATTGGCCTCGTTTTCGGTGCTGACCAGGCCAGTGGCCTGAATAACATCAGGAACATTGAATGTGGACAATGGGGCTGTCTTGACTGCAATGATGTCTGGCTCACCGAGAGGATTCGTATTTTTGTGCTCTTCCTTCTTACACGAGAATAAAAGCAATGCCGCTGCGGCGAGTGTTAATTGAAATGTTTTCATGTTTTTATGGTATGTTAAAACTGGCGTTCGCACGTTCAATGGCTGCAAAAGAAACCCACGTGTCAAATAGTGCAATATTGGCCTGGAGCTGGGAGTCTATCCATTGATTCTGAGCATCCAGCAGCTCGATATAAATCGCCATTCCTTCTTTGTAGAGTTTGGCCATGTCGCTGTAATATGTCTGACTTGTCTTTATCTGCGACCGGGCTGCTTCATAACTGGCGACTGCGCTTTGCATAGCAGCTTGCCGGACTTTGAGCTCGGTGAGAAGCTGCTGTTGGACATAATCGATTTGAGCGGTGATGGCCTGTTTATCAGCCATGGTCTGTTTGATCCGGTAGTTATTTTTACCAGAGGAAAACACGTTCCATTCCAGTGATACCCCCAGAAAGTAGTAGCGGCTGTTTTGATTGAATTTCCAGTCGAATGCCTGCGAACCTAAATCTATATACGTACCTATTTTGGGAATAATATATGATTTGGCAAGCCCATTCAGATTTTGGTTAATCTCTTTTGAGATGCCAAGTTTTACCAGTTCCTCGCGGCCGTTAACATCACTGTTTTGCAGCAGGTCTTGGGCAGGCAGGTTTACAATCTCATCAACCAAGATGCTGTCCGTTAAAGGCCGGTTTATTAGAAAATTAAAATAGTACCGGGCAGACTCTTCCGTTTTGGCCGCTGTGGTCAGCGAAGCATTGATCTTGGAGACCTCATTCTCACTTCGGATGACTGCCGTCCGGTTGATCTTATCATTCCCATAAAGCTTTTTGTTAATCCGTTCGCCTTCCAACACCAGTTGCAGATAAGTCTGGTAGATCCGAACCGCATTGGTTGCTTTCAGATAATTGTAGTATGCCGTTTTGATCTCCTTGACCAGTTCGCGTTTGTAAAGTAGTACTTCCGTTTTTTGCAGGTCGACCTGCTGCGATTTGATTCGCTTGTTGTAGGTAAGCTCTGCGTTCAGAATGGGCATGCTCGTTCTGAACCTGGCATCGTAGAAGTTGTCCGGGTTCAAAAGAATCCGTTCATTTTTAAGCTGAGGAAATGCGTCCGTACTTGTAAGCTGGTTGAGCGTAGCATAAACCCCGTTCAGTAAATCACCGGTAGGAAAGTCGATCGTGCGGCCTCCACCTGCCTTCGTATAGGTCGTCGAGAAGGTCACGCTGGGCAAAAACATGCTTTTTGCCTCGCCGAGCGCGTGGATATTCTTTTCAAGAATAAAACCCTGCTGTTTGATGCTTTGGTTTGAGGCGATGCCTTGCCGGATATATTCATCGAGTTGTCCCTGGGCATCTGCCAGGTGCGTGGCAAAGACCTGCGCCACCACCATTAAGACAACCCGGTAAAAGGTAGCTGATACTTGTCTCATTTTAATCACTGTTATAACTTTAAACGATGTTTAATAGTAGGGCAAAAAAATTTATCTTTTTTAGATTTAACACCACCGCTACGAAAATGAATGTAGGCCGATTATTTTGTTCTTAACCCTGTGCTTAGGTATGGCCCCACCAAGGGATCGTTCCTGTGGTTTAATTCTTTACTTGTTTTTCTGACTGTTCTTTCAGCCTTATTAACCAATTCTTAAGATCCTTACTAACCATATTAGGTGCGAAAATTTTCTCAATTTTTGTTTTAGGTCCATTTTGCGATTCTTCTGAAATAACCTTGCAGCCTTCTGCGGTTGGGATAATCATCCATGCATTATAAATGGTCATTTTTTTATTGTCGGTTTCCCCCAGCCAGGCAACGTTATAAGGAGGTTTGAATTCCTTTATAGTTGACGTGAATTTCCCTGCCGGGGACCAGATAAAAACACTAGATGAATTAAGCTTACCATCAGGTGAATTTAGCAGCTTGATACCTTCGGCCTTTTTGTTCAATTCAGGCCATTTGGCCGCATGGATGAAAATATCCCAAACTACCTGAGGCGAAGCTTTAATGTCTATTTCGTTGTGGATGAAGAAATTAGATTCTGCTGGTTTAAACCCTTCCGGCCAGTTGATTTTTTCGGAATAAGGTAAACTTGATTGAACTACTTTTTTGTGTGAATAACATGAAGAAAGTAGCAATGATATACTAGTTAAGCTAGCTAGTGTAAATAATTTTGTCGTTCTCATTTTTTCGGATGTTTTATTTATAACTTAATTATGATCTAACACTTGCGAGATTCTTTTTGATTCTCATCATAATACTATCGGGCATAAAACGAGGCAGGTTGGAGTTAAACCAGTTTTGAAAGCCCACTACTTTTTTTCCTTTTCCAGATAAAAGATGTTTCACGCCTTGCGCTGCCACTTCTTTGGGATGCATGGGTTTGGCTCTATGAAGATTTGTAGATTGCATTTCAGCTGTGGTAAAGCCAGTATCTACCGTGCCGGGGTAAAGCGATGTAACGATTACACCAGTGCCATCCAATTCGGCAGCAAGCGTTTCACTAAATGCCTTTACAAAAGCTTTGGTAGCAGAATAAACAGCAAAATATGGCATTGGTAAAAATGCTACCACTGAAGATACATTCATAATTCTGCCAGATTTGCGGCTAACCATATCTTTCGCAAAGAGCTTGGTAAGTGCCACCAAACTGGATATATTTAATTCAATCATGCTGAGTTCCTCTTCCAATGACGTTTCAATAAAATTGCCATAGTTACCTACCCCGGCATTATTGATCAAACCAGTTACCAAATAGTTTTCTTGCTTTACCGCTTTGTAAAGGCTTATCGCAGCATTTACATCAGAGAGATCTGCGGCGAAATACTGCACCAGAATGCCATACTTGTCTGTTAATTCAGCTTGCATTTGCTGCAATTTGGTTTCCGTGCGGGCAACCAATATCAGATTCATTTTTTTGGCCGCTAATTCATGCGCCATTTCGTAGCCGATTCCGGATGAGGCTCCGGTGAGCAAAAAATATTCTTTCATCTTTTTAAATTTTAATTGTGTTGTTGAACTGGCTTTAATAATTATTCACTGCAATAATTTTAAACACTGTTTAATTGATATCTAAAATAATAGGCCAATTCATTCAGGATGAAAAGCATCCTGTTACAACCGGCCTGTATTAACTCTTTCTGACTAAAATATAAATGCCGCTGATCCTAGCTTTTTTCTATCAGCGCAATAAATGTTTCATATCCATGTAGCATCAGCTCTTCACTTGATTTTTCAAAGAAACCTGACATCCGGTCTTTACAGTATAGCGAGCAAATACCATGTACCAATGACAGCGTCATAAGTGTCAGATACTTATTATTTAAGCCTTGAAATCTTCCCTTGTCCTGACACTGCTTGATTACACCAGACAAATGCTCAATCGATTCCTGCGCTATCTGAAATCCTTCCCCTACTGATTTGCCCGTTTCACTCACCAGGAACATCAAATTGTAATAATCTGTATGGTTTTGTGCAAAACGAATAAAGACCAAACCCAGGGCTTTGTAACGTTCGTAAGGGTCTTCAATAATATCCAGAGCTTTCATCTGGCTCAAAAACAACCGAAATCCCTCTTTATGAAGCTCATGAAAAATCTCGTTCTTATCTTTAAAATAGAAATATATTGAACCGGGACTGTAATTAATCTCACTGGCAATGTTACGGATACTGGTCTGCTCATAACCTTTTTCAAGAAAAATCTTACGGGCACTATCCAGTATTCGTTTGTGCATTTCTATTTTTTCCTGCTCTTTTCTTTTCGCTATCGACATGTCAAACTCATTTGATATGCAAATCTATTAAACACTGTTCAAAAATAAAAATTATTAGCGATTTTTTTTTGAACAGTGTTTAATAAAATTGGTTTAATGTGCTAATAATGAACTAGTTATACGTGATAAATATTTTACAAGGACTATATTTAAGCTTATTCTTCATTCAAGAAATCGGCGAAAGGCTTTGAGCTTTTAAGCAATCTGATGATCTTTAAGTCCTTCTCCCGTGAAGAGGTCTTATCTTGGAGACTTCGTTGAAACTGATCATATAAATCCGATTTTGTTTAGTCATATGATTTTTTTCATTAATCCTTCGCAGCCATAGCATCCATCAGAATGTATCGCCCTTTGTGCTTTTCAGTCTCCAGGCGGCTATTGACATCGAGGTACATGTAGTGCGCATCACCGTCGCCTTTCACAGGTAACCATTCCGGTAAACCTTTGCCATTAGGGTTTGCTGTTTTAACAAAATTGGCAAAATACTCCTGCATCGTTGCTGACACTTTATGGTCGTCCGGCGTCCAGGCGTACACTTTATTCAGCGAGAGGTTGCCCATAGCATACTCAATTTCAGCCGAATGCACTGCTCCTTTGGGTAATGGGGCTTTCGCAACAGGCTCTGTGGTTTTGGAAACTCCACCGGCAAGGTTCGCAGACACATTTCCCATTTCAGCATTCATTGCGGGGCGTGGACGGCCATACAAGTAGCGGTAAACGGGCTTTCCACCACCGGTTTTACTTTGAATGTCAATCCATTTCCAAGTACCGAAACCAATGAAACGGTCGCCTGCCAGGTCAGTTGCGACTTGCTCGACCTCTGCATCAGAGCTAGCTGAATATTCTTTCAGAACTTTATCCGCCTCTGCTCCGTACAGCTTCTGAACTGCCTTTGTATAATTATCAAGCGTCGGCGCTTCCTTGCCCAAAATCATACGGTAATTCATTTCCTCAGAATTCCATCCAGCCAACAACGGTACCTGTGATTGTTTCCCTGCCTTGAATATTTTCAATGGCGCCTCAGGGAAGAAATAGCCATCAATCGCAGAAAGAAACCTGGAAACACCCGCGTTAGCCGTCGCTTTTAGCAACTCCTCAGCAGATATCGCACGCATTTCCGCCAATGTTTTTTTGCCTACCTGCTCATTGAATTTGGCGCCTGCCTGCTCGGCTTGCGCCAGAGGGACCGGAGGAAGTGTGCCCAAAACGGACCCGCTTTCACCAATAGCAGCAGAGAACAAATCCTTGGAAAGCGGTGAAGCCATTAATGCGCTCACTGAAAGCGATCCAGCCGACTCTCCCGCAATGGTAACCCTGTTAGGATCGCCTCCGAATGCTGCAATATTTTGCTTAACCCACGCAAGTGCTGCCGCCTGATCCAGATACCCGTAGTTACCCGAGGCGTGGTGTGGAGATTCTTTCGTAAGATCCTCTGAAGCATAAAAACCGAACACGCCCAGACGATAGTTTACAGTCAGGCTCACGATACCTTTTGTAGCCATACTTTCGCCATCATAACGTCCCTCAGAACCGTCTCCGGCCACAAAACCGCCCCCATAAAAATAGACAAGTACCGGAAGTTTCTCGCCGGCAGACTTTGCTGGCGTCCACACATTCAGGTACAGACAATCTTCACTCATGCCGTCGGAGCGAAAACCCATATCCCCAAAAACAGGATTTTGCATCGCTCGGGGACCGAACTTATCGGTTTTCCGAACGCCATTCCAGTTTTTAACTGGTTGTGGTTCACGCCAGCGGAATTCGCCGACCGGGGGAGCGGCAAAAGGAATTCCCTTATATGCCCTGACCCCTGAGGTTTCGACAACACCTTCGACAGTTCCGTTCGCTGTTTTGGCCTGGGGAGCCAAATTCGTTTTTTTAGACTGCGCCGTCGCCACATGCATCATTTGCAGAGCGAGCAGCATGGTAATAAAGATTGTTTTCATTTTCAATTAATATAGAAGTCCATAGTAGCAGGAAAGACAATCTGACGAATAAATCCCATATTGTCTCATTATGGAACAATAATAAAAAATTATTTTGACAATCTTTCTTTTTTCTAACTTGTGCATTGAATTTTAATATAATGAGTGAGAAATTGGCCCCATTAGAGCAAAATCCAGAAGGAACAGGTTACCTGCCCGGACTGGCCATGGACTTCGTGATTTTTGGTTTTGATCAATACCAGCTAAAAATCCTGCTGCTCGAATATCGCAATACCAACCTGTTTGCATTACCCGGCGGGTTTGTGAGAGAGCATGAGAATATGAATGATGCGGCCCGGCGCGTGCTCAGTGAGCGTACCGGACTTTCGGATATTTACCTTGACCAATTTTACACGTTTGGAGATTTGGCCCGTTATGATCAGGCGCCGCTTCGCACCATCATGCAGGCCAAAGGATTGAACCCGACCGACGATCACTGGCTTCTCCGACGTTTTGTTTCCGTGGGTTATTATGCGCTGATTGATTTTCGAAAGGCAGCCCCTACTCCGGACCCGCTTTCGGATAATTGCATTTGGTATACACTGGAAAATCTACCGGAGCTCATGCTGGACCATCAAACAATTGCGCAAAAGGCTTTGGAGACGTTAAGAGCGGATCTTGACCGGAAGCTAGGTGGCTACGACAGCTGGGCGGCCCCATTGTTGCCCAAAGCTTTCACGATGGGAGAACTTCAAAAATTATATGAGACGATTCTTGGACAGCAGCTGCGCCGGTCGAGTTTTCAGCGTAAGATGCTTAGTCTTGATATCTTGGAAAGACTTGAAAAACAATATAGTGGCGGCGCCCATAAAGCCCCGTATTTATATCAGTTTGTCATGGATAAAATAAGTTAGTTGTCAGCATTTTGCATACTGATGAGTCGGAAGAGCTGGGGAAAGCGTTCCTTATTCAGTAACCGATTTAGTATTGGGGATTCCGTATACATGGGTACGTATGTGGAGTATGATAAGATAAACGGAATTGTTGTCTTCGGTCAGTCCGATGAATTTGATCAGAAACGAAAGCTTGTCAAAGAGCCCTTCAAAGGGGAAAATTGATCCGAAAAGCAGCCGCATGAGTCCTTTCTCGCTCCAAAAGGATCCAAAAAAATTGACCACCTAATTCCGCTTCGGGCTGACCAGGGAATTGGGTGGTCTACGGCACCGAATTACTCGAAAGGGTTCCTCCTGTAGAATTATTTTTTTATATTGTATGAATTATTAATGACCGGCTTCATCTTCCAATAGTGGAGCAATTAATTGGATCAATAAATGTTTTGTACACCAGATCAGACGCTCACGTCCGAATAAAATGAAACACGCAGTAGCTATCGCGTTTATTTGGTGGGCGCTACATAGCCTCGTGCAAGCGCAAAGTGTAAAATTCAATCACCTTACCACAAATGAAGGATTGGCCCAAAGCCACGTCTCGGCGATACTGAAATGTATATCAGCAAAATCACCCCGACGCTATCCCTGGTTATCACGATGAGTCTATTTGCGTTACTTAGTTCTTGTGAACAACAGGACTACCCGCCCAACTTAAGTACAGCGCCAGGTGGTGGTACGGTATCGACGTATAAGGCTTATACGTTGGCTGCCGCGGATACGGAGAACATTTATGGGCGCATCGTCTTTTACAAGTACAACAAAACGATTACCCTAGCGCAGATGGGCCTTTATAACGGGGCAAAGGGGAGCTCTTACACAGCTGCCATTTTTCCCGGAAAAGTGACGGCAGCGCCCGGCACGGCCCTCAAAGTGCTCGACACAGTCGCCGGGGCTACGGGGGCGTTCGCGACCAGTAAGTATTTTAGTATTAATGAAGACGGATTTTTCGATAAGCTTGACGACTACAATGCCAACGTAACGGTTAAACTAGGTGCGGTCACCGTTGCCGCTGGTAACATCGGCGCCAACGCAGCACCGGTAGCAGAGTCCGAGTAATACAAGGTGCGATTAAATAAAGTCCGGGAAGATGCTTAAATAGCTTTCCGGGCTTTGTTAACCGGGCGTAACTTCTCCGGCGCGATAGTTACAAATCAGGTAGCTGCTTGCTAAATCGAAGCGAGGACTAATGCCGCAGCATGCTACCTTGCTGCGGCATTAGCTGGCTTTGATGAAAAGAAATACGCGTTGGAATACATTGCCGACAGCCAGTCAGCAAGAACCGCAAGCAAACAATTTACTTCATTTTCATGTCCTTGCGATCTTTTTTCATTTGAAGACAGTGCAGCGCGCAAGTACCGTATTGCTTGTACTTTTTGTGGACAAGGTGAATTACTTCGCCATGTTTATTTTTGAGTTCGCAAGTTCCGTTCATGGGAGCAGATATTGGCAGACTGTCAGCGGCGCCATCTTTTACGTGATATAGGTATGTGCCGTTTTTGGCGGCTTTGCCCAGTACTTTGCCCGAGGCGCCGTCGACAACGTTTCCCTTATCGTCGATGTGTGCAATTTTGGCGCTGGCAGAATCCTTAATCACCCCGTCACTCATAATCCACCCCATATGTTTTCCCTTACTATCTGCAACCTTTCCATTAGTGTTGATAGAATCGGATATCCAAATGATGCTCATGATTAACTAACAAATGTCAAGAGCTGTGCTGTGATCAACAGTGACCTTTGCTTCATCAACTTAAAACAAAGAAGATGGGACAAAAAAATCTTGCGTTAGTTTCTGGCGCCAATGGGCATCTGGGCAATAACCTTGTTCGCCTTTTAATCAAAAAAGGGATCCCTGTAAGGGCAACAGTGCGTAGTATACAGAGCAAAACATCGCTTTCTGGCCTGGACTGCGAAGTTGTTCAGGCAGATATTACCGATAAGCAATCGTTTTTGAAAGCGCTTGAAGGCGTTGAGGTCTTTTATGCGGTAGGAGCTGCTTTTAAGCTTTGGGCAAAGGATCCCCAAAAGGAAATATATGATGTAAACCTGGCAGGTACGCGTAACATCATCGAAGCCGCAGCCGAAATGGGTGTTAAGCGTATTGTATATGTGAGCTCGATTGCTGCCCTCGACTATTCAAAACTTCCTACAAAGGAAAGCTACGGCTATAATCCGGAAAGGCGGGATGCATATTACAACTCAAAAAATGATGGAGAGCGACTGGCATTTCGACTGGCAAACCAGCTCGGAGTGCACTTAGTTGCCGTATTACCCTCGGCGATGATAGGAGGGCATGCGAGTCTGCCTTTGAACGTTTCCTACGGCGTGCTGAAATTAATTCTGAATAAACAGATTCCCGTCGATACCGAAATTACCCTGAACTGGATCGACGTCAAGGATGTGGCAGAGGGCTGCTACCTGGCTGCACAGCATGGCAGAGCCGGGGAGCGTTACATTTTGGCCAACGAAGTGTGTATGACCATAACCGAGACGACGCGGCTAGCTGGAAGTCTTTATCCCCAACTGAACTTGAAAGTACCGGGAGCCTTACCCAAATTTATGCTGATGGCGCTTGCCGGTATTATGGAATTGTCGGCAAGGATTTCAGGAAACGCCCCACTTTTGACCAGAAAAGATATAGCGATGTTCTCAGGCTTACAACAAAACTTTGATATCGATAAGGCACGAAAGGAACTCGGATTTAATCCAGACAAACCAGAACAAGCGGTCAAATCGGCATTGGCGTATTTGACGGAGCATCGGAGTCTGCTTCAATAGTTTTACATATATTGAAGGCCTTGATCAAACAGGATGGTAAAATGCACAGCAAGCTCATCGATTTCATTACGCAAAATCAGAGTCTTCCCGATACAGAGGCCGCCCTAATCCAGAAGTACTTTGATCCTGTGCTTTTTCCCAAGAACCGGATCATCGAACAGCAGGGGGCCGTCCCCAAATATTTGTATTACATCGTATCGGGTTTCTTACGCCTTTTCCATTATAATGAGAACGGGGATGAGGTTACGACACATATCAACTGCCCGCCGGGATTTTTCACTTCTTACGCTAATTTTATCGCACAGACCGAATCGGCGGAGAACGTAGAATGCATTACTGAATGTGAACTGTTAAGAATCGGCAGGGCGGAGCTGGACCGGTTGATTGCCGCCAGCCCGGTGATGAAGGATTTCAGCATATTGGTCTTTCAGCAATCGATCAATTATAATGAAAACCGGTCGAAAGAACTTGCCACGCTCAGTGGAGAGCAGCGCTATCGCAAGCTCATCGTATCGTACCCGGAAATCCTTCACAATGTGCCGGTCCAATACATTGCCTCTTTTCTTGGCATGAAGCCAGAAAGTTTGAGCCGGATCAGAAGGAAGCTTACACAGGAAACTTGATACGTTTTTTTTCAAACAGGTCCAGTTATGCGATGGCCGGGATGGGACCGGCGTCTCCAGCAAAAAATGTTCCTTGTTGGCAATCGCTCCGTTCATGAATACAAGTACTTTTCTATGAGCTTAGTAGCTTCGGGAGGTCTCCGAACGATTTAATTTATGGTTCATCTTGCCTCTTTGAAATATGAAACGATTCTTACGTTATTGCGAACGGTAATTTTTCACTTCTAAATCAAAACAAGTATGAGCACGCTGAAATTAAGGGATGGGGCCGAACTATTTTACAAAGATTGGGGTACAGGGCAGCCTATCGTTTTTCATCATGGCTGGCCACTTTCGGGGGATGATTGGGACAATCAGATGATGTTTTTCCTTCAAAAAGGTTTCCGAGTAATTGCGCACGATCGCCGCGGGCATGGCCGGTCTTCTCAAACATATCAGGGGCACGAGATGGATACCTATGCCGCCGATGTAGCTGAGCTGGCAGCACACCTTGATCTGAGAGATGCCATACATATCGGCCATTCGACGGGCGGCGGAGAAGTGATTCATTATGTCAACAAGCACGGGAAAGGAAGGGTGGCAAAGGCTGTGCTGGTAAGCGCGGTAACGCCGATCATGGTGCAGTCGGAAAGTAATCCTGATGGCGTGCCCGTAAGCGTGTTTGATGAAATTCGGCTATCGACAGCGACTGACAGGCCACAGTATTTCAAAGATTTTTCAAGCGCGTTCTATGGGTATAACCGGCCGGGAGCAGTCGAGAAACAAGGCGTGCGTGATAATTGGTGGCGACAAGGTATGATGGGAAGTGTCCTTGCGCATTACGAGTGCATTCAAGCTTTTTCTGCGACGGACTTCACCGATGATTTAAAAAATGTGGATGTCCCTGTGCTGGTGCTGCACGGGGAGGATGATCAGATCGTGCCTTACCAAATAACCGCATTGAAAGCGATCAAGCTTTTAAAAAATGGCACATTGATAACTTATCCAGGCTTTCCGCATGGAATGCCGACCACGGAAGCTGACACTATCAATAAGGATATCTTAGCATTTATTGCGCAGTAAGCGCAGGGGTGCGATTTATTGTCAGCCAAAAGTAGATAGTCGGACGGCCATGGCTGTCCGACTATCTATGTTTATGTTAAATTAATTCAACAATGTTTTGGACAATTCAAATAATATCAGGTTTTGTGAACGTGTGGATAAGGGGAGTGCAAGGGAAACCGGATCAGTACAAATAGCGACGGCAGGGAAAGCCTTTTTGACAGCAGAAACCCCTTGCGGTGATGACAGTTTCAAAAACATTGGTCATACTTTATTTCAAAGGTGAATGCCTGCCCGAAGAAGAGGCCCTGGTGGAATGCTGGTTGCTGGAAGATGAAGGTAACGCCCAGGTAGCCGTCGGCTGGATCGAGGAGTTGTCCGATGAAGAGGAAAAACTCATCATGAGCCTTTCATTTAAAAGAAATGAAATATGGAAAAAGACAACCGCTGAAATCAGATCCGATAGGGAAAATGGGCCGATCGCGGCAGATTTCGGACGAAACAGGCTATTTAAATCACCCTGGTACCGTATGGCGGCCGTGTTGACGGGCCTTTTAGTGACTGTTTTTGCATATTATTTTTATAGTAAACATCATCGGATCAGCATAGCGACGTCTGGAAATGAAGTCCGAACGTTGTTTTTGCCCGATAGAACCCGCTTGATCCTGAATCGTAACAGTACGCTTTCTTACAGCAGGGCCTAGGACAATGCGTCTCGGGAGGTATGGCTGGAAGGCGAGGGTTTCTTTGAAGTAAAACACCTGATCACCCACAGCCGTTTCCAGGTGCATTTGTGGAATGACAAAGCAATCGAGGTGGTTGGGACGGAATTCAATATTTCCGAGCGCGCGGACAAAAGTTACATCGTTCTGAAATCCGGTAAGATCAAACGGGATATGCCCGACGATACTGATCAGGAAGATATTTTTCTTAAACCCGGCGGTCTGGTGCAGATCACAGCTACCAAAGAACATAACACAGCACCATATCCCGGTCTGTGGTCGAGCCCGAAACCTGGCATGACAGAGCGCTGTTGGATAAACAGGTGTCGGGTTCTATCCCGATCACGACGGTGAATGTCGACTTGCTGATCGCCGACCTTTTCGAACTGAAAGTGATCAGGGAAAACAATATAGTAGTTTTGGTCGAATGACCGCATCATCTAGCAGGTAGCTGCAAATGCTACCCGGTGCCGCCGCCACCGGCGCCGAAAGCCAACCATTCATCACAGACAGGGGTTTGGCAACAAGGTCGCACGAAACACGGACTCCCACCCAGGCTGCTCTGATGGGAGAGGCATGCCCCTTTCAATACGTATAGCAATTATCGTTCATCGTTCAAACCTGCTCGCTGCTATGATCAGAACTTCTAAATTTCTGTTGTCTGTCTACCTGTGCCTCACCGGGATGATCACCGGCGCGGATGCGCAAATACTCGCCTCGGTGCGCGCCGAGGGCGGTGGTTATCCCAAAGGTTCCCCTGGCCAGCCCAGCTATATTCTTTTAAAGGACTACCTCAAAGAGCTGGAAGCGAAGCATAAGGTTTCGATCGCCTATAAGACCGCGTTGCTGGAAAACGTCAGGGTCGATACCCTGCTCACCAATTCGGCCAGGCAGGAAACCGGCATCGAAAGCAAGCTGGACCTCATCCTCAAAAACCTCAATATCCAGTACAGAAAGCCCAGAGAAGGCTTCTATGTGTTATACGAGGATGGGTCAAAAAACGAGACCAGCTCCAAACCGGACGGCCGGGAGCCGCTGATCCGGGAAGTTGTCGAGAAAGCGATGTCGGACCAGCGGGAAACAATCTTCACCATGTCCGGCAGTGTGATCGACGCGGCCAATAATCAGGGAATACCCGGCGTGAATATTTTGCTGAAAGGGAGCAATACCGGTACTGCCACCAGAGCGGACCGAAGCAATAAACTGGACCTACCGGCAGCAGAAGGAATTTTAGTGTTTTCGTATATCAGTTACGTTACACAGGAAATCGTAGTCGGCAGCCAGTCAGTCATCGATGTGAAGCTTTCGGAGAATGTCAATGCGCTGTCCGAAGTAGTGGTGACTTTGCCATTTTTTGATCTTTCATTTTGATCGGAGAAAATGTGTGCGTTTTTCTGAGTCACGTTAGTTAGAAATTGATTTTTTGACATTTTTTAACTACTTAATACTGTTTTGGACGTTTTGATCCCTTCTTTTGGACTATTCCGTACCCATCCATATTCTGTTGGTGATCTATCTTTGGTGCAAAAAATCCTAGTTATTGTACTGCTATAAATTGGGTATGAACGCGCCGCGCTCCGGACTACAAGCCTTAGGAACGGAGATGAAATCAAAGCTGCCGGCCATCAGAACTATTTTAGCAATCACTTAAACACATGCATGCAATATGAACAAAACTTATGCAATGAAACCAACAGACGGCAATCAACGGATCCAAAATCAAGGCCAGTATGGGAAATTTTTGCGGTTCCGTAAAGGTGCTCGCCATGTGAATCAAAATAGTGGAGGAATAGCCTGGCCGGTTATGAAGTTGTCATTGCTGGTTAGCTGCTGGCTGACATTTCTTTCGGCAACCACGCTACTTGCCCAGAGCTACCAATGGAAAAATGTTCAGATGCTGGGCGGGGGGTTTGTGACGGGTATTATTTATAGTCCAACCCAGCAAAACCTGATCTATGCGCGTACGGACATAGGAGGAGCTTATCGCTGGGATGCTGCCAACAAAGTTTGGATCCCGCTTTCCGACAGCTTCGCTTCCGGCGATGACTTTGGCGTGGTTAGTATAGCTACCGATCCCTCCAATCCGAATCGGGTGTATATGGTAACAGGCCTGTACACGCAGTCGTGGGGCGCAGCAGGTGCCGTCTATGCCTCTACCGACAAAGGCGCGACTTGGACGCGCAATAGCTTATCGATTAAATTGGGAGGGAACGAAAACGGGCGCTCAGCCGGTGAACGCCTGCAGGTAGACCCCAACCTGGGGAGCACCCTTTTCCTGGGTTCCAGTACAGACGGGCTCTGGAAAAGCACCAACTACGGATCCACGTGGAGCAAAGTCAGCAGCTTTCCCGTTAGTTCCAGTCCGATTGGTTCGGGGGGAATTTCCTTTGTGCTTTTTGACAAAAGCAGTAGTTCGTCCGGTACTGCCACGAAAACGATTTACGTGGGTCTCATGCAGACAGGTACCAACCTTTACAAGAGTACGGACGGCGGAGCTACCTGGGTGGCGGTATCAGGCCAACCGACCAATCTGATGCCTCATCAGGCGGCCCGGGCTTCCAATGGCATTATTTATCTGTCCTATTCTGACGCCAACGGCCCGAATAACGTGGGCGCCGGGGCGGTATGGAAGCTTAATCCAACCGGGAACACCTGGACAAACATATCCCCACCGTCCGGGCAAGGGGGCTATGGGGGCATTTCCGTAGACACTCAGAATGCCAATCACGTAATCGTAAGTACTTTGGACTGCTGGTGGCCGCGTGATGAGGTTTACCGCACGACAGATGGTGGCAGTAACTGGACCGCCCTATTGACCAATGCTACATGGGATCATGCTTTGGCTCCCTATGCGGCTACCATGAACCCGCACTGGTTAGGTGATGTGGAGATCGATCCGTTTAATGCTAATAATGCCTGGTTTGTAACTGGTTATGGGGTCTATAATTCGAATAATCTCGGTGCAAGTCCGACCAACTGGATATTTCAAAACAAGGGCTTGGAAGAAACCGCTGCCCTGGAACTTATCAGCCCGCCTGCCGGTGCTCCGCTTTTGAGCGCGCTGGGTGACATTGACGGTTTCAAACACGACAACCTGGATGCTTCGCCGTCGGCCGGTCGTTTATCGCCTCAGTATGGCACCAGCCTCAGTATCGATTTTGCGCAGAGCGTTCCCGGTTTTATGGCTCGTACCTACAACAATGCCGGCGGTAAATACGGCTCCTATTCTACCGACGGCGGCAGTAGCTGGACGTCCTTTGCCAGCGTACCTGCCGGAGTGACCGGTGGTGGCAATATCGCAGTTTCCGCCGATGGCAACAGACTTGTATGGGCTCCTGACGGCTCTTCCGCTATGTATTTTTCTACCAACCGCGGAGCGTCATGGACGGCCTGCGGCGGCGTGCCAGCCAACTTAAAGCCCATATCCGATCGCGTTAATTCTCAGAAATTCTATGCATACGACCCTGTGAATGGCAGGATTTGGGTGAGTACCAACGGGGGGGCTTCCTTTTCGATACAAGCCACCGGACTGCCGGTAGTCCCTGATTATCAGGCATGGTTAACCAGGATCCGTACCGTTTTTGGTTCGGAAGGCGACATCTGGCTCGCCAATCCGAGTGGGGTGTATCGTTCTACGAACTCCGGCGCCACTTTCACCCAGGTGGGCAGCGCACAAAATGCTACGGCAGTTTCATTCGGAAAAGCAGCTCCGGGGAAAACCTATCCGGCAGTCTTTATCGTCGGTACCGTGAACGGTACCTCCGGCTTCTACCGTTCGGACGACAGCGGTGCCAGCTGGACGCGTATCAACGATGCCCAGCACCAGTATGGCACAGTTACCACCATTACCGGCGATCCGCGCGTGTACGGCAGGTTGTACCTGGGGGGGACCGGCCGGGGCATTATTTACGGAGATACACAAAATTCTTTATCGGTTATTTCAGGAGCAACTTACCGCATTATCGCAAGACACAGCAATCAGCTCATGGACGTCGTCGGTGCGTCGACAGCCGATGGCGCGCAGGTAGATCAGTGGCCTGGTAATGGCGGCTCCAACCAGCATTGGGTGGTGACAGCCGACGGAAGCGGGTACTATACTTTAAAGGCGGTTCATAGTGGTAAAAATCTGGACATCAGTGGTTTTTCTCAGGATGACGGCGCGAAAGTGCAGCAGTGGACAGCCGGCGCAGGCACCAATCAGCAGTTTCAGTTGATAGATTCAGGAGAGGGTTATTACCAGGTAAAGGCGCGGCACAGCGGAAAATGTCTTGACGTAGCAGCCGCTTCAACCGCCAATGGAGCCCTTATCCAGCAATGGGCGTGCAACAATGCAACCAACCAGCAATTCCGGCTCGAACAGGTAAGTTCTGCTAGTACTTCCAGGTTGGCAGATCCGGAATCGCTAGAATTTGAAAGAAGGGCAATGGTTTATCCTAACCCATCTTCGCAACTTTTCCAAATCCGGGCATCTTCCGATTTCAGTTATGAAATTTATGACGCGGTAGGCAAGAAAGTAGAAAGTGGGGAAGGGAAAGATGGAACCCTGGTCGGACAGGCTTTGCGACCTGGCCTGCATGTAATCAGGCTGCGCATGGAAGGTGCAAGCAAGGTTATCAAGCTACTTAAACAGTAAGTGAAAAGAGAGAAGGTTTGAATGGTTTGCATTCAGCTCGACCACGGGAAATGCGTGACCCATTGACGTGAATCGTGCATAGGATAACCTGGGATTTCGGCTATTATCCGAGCTCCATTTTAGATGTAGTAGTTGATCTTGGCCGGGGATTTATCCCGGTCAATTTATTTCGCCGGGCAACCGTTTTCTGTTTGGGATGACAAAAAATCATCCCCCCGATAATCGGGAGGGGATTAAGCAATATCTTACTACAACGCTTAATCTATACGATTAATCGCCCTCAATTATAGCAATTTCATATTGGCCGTGAAAGTTTAGGCCCTATTGTTGAATTTATTTTCGACCAATAGCCAAATTATTTAGATGAATGAGAGCAATTGTGAAGGTGAATGCGGCATTCGTCGATTGGTAGGCGTCCGTATGGCTAAATGCCAAATGGTTAGGTTTTTTTTTCTTCGTTCTGGTTGGAAATAGGTAAATAGTTGAAAAATGATCTACGTATTTTAGGGACAAATTGAAACTGCTTTATTACACCTCTTTTATCCTATGGGTATTTTGTATCACAATCTTTTTAAGGTAGGTGAATAAATCATTGCTTATACTTCATTTCGGTATGTGGAATTCCAATATGCTGGGAATATCTGGTTGTTACATTATGAGAAATAACAAATTATCATTGAATGTTATTTTTAGTAATATTTTTCTATATAATTGCCTTTAATTGGTTAAAATGTCAAAATACAGTCAAAATAAATCAAATATTGAAATATTATTGGTGCTATTTCACTTTAAAATTGTGCTGAAAAATCAGTTATTCTGTGGACTTGCGCCACTTGTCGTCGGAAAAGATTGAGAACGTTAATTTATGTCTATCCGATAAACCATTATCTCTGACAAGAAACAGGAAAGATATTTTTGTGAATGCAATAAACTGCTTGAAGGGGCCGTGATATGAGCCTTAAAGCGATGTTGCGGACGATTTTAATTCCTTCGATGGTGGGAGCAGCTTTAATATATCCCGTATCATAGTTTTGAATTTTCAGTAACAATTTTTCACTTCTGATGATGTTGCTTGCCCATTTCAATTATCCATTAATCTCCATCTACACGAGAATTTTTCCCTCGCGTAATTCAGGCGCGAATCGGTATGTTTTATCATTGCACATGATTTTGAGCTGCTCCCGGCTACCAATCCTTAAGACTTTCACATTCCTCCCTATCACCAGGATCTGTTTTCCATCGTATTCATCTATTCCTGTTTTATAAATCTTCGCCTATGACTAAAAAAAGTTAACAGCATCTAAAATCCATTTAAGGCAGCGACCGATTTTTGGGTCGGGAAGACTTCCTATGCCCCAATTGAAATGACGGTATTCTAAACCATGTATTAATTGAAAATTATGACCAAAATGCTTTACCTAAAACAGCTATGCCCACCCGCAGGTGTGTGCCTGGCTATGATAGCTCTCGGCGTAAGCCAGCCCTTGCCGCTTATGGCATCCGGCCTGCCGGGTACGAAAACAACCGTTTTCCACGCAGATGTTACTGTGAAGGGAAAAGTTACCGAGGAAAATGGAACGCCGCTGCCAGGTGTAAGTATCCTTGTAAAAGGGACAAACACAGGTACGACCACGGACGCTTCCGGAGAATATACGATCGCAGTTCCCAATACAGAAGCGATCCTCGTATATAGTTACGTTGGTTTTGTTAAGCAGGAAATTTCAGTAGGTACAAGGAATTCCATCGATGTGACGCTGGTGGGAGATTCACAAGCCCTTAGCGAAGTGATTGTAGTGGGATATGGCGAGCAGAAGAAGGAGACATTAACCGGGTCCGTAACAACGGTGAAAGGGTCCGAGGTGGTAAAATCTCCGGCGGTCAACGTGAGTAACAGTCTTGCAGGGCGTTTACCAGGGGTAACGTTGGTTTCACGAAGTGGTGAACCCGGACAAGACGGATCTACGATCCGTATTCGTGGTATGAACACATTGGGTAACAACGATGCCCTTGTAGTGGTGGATGGTATTCCTGGTCGTTCATTGGACCGCATCGACCCCAACAGCATCGAAACGATTTCGGTTTTGAAGGATGCATCTGCCGCGATTTATGGAGCTCAGGCCGCAAACGGGGTTATTCTGATCACCACCAAGCGCGGTAAGACAGGAAAACCTACCATTACTTTCAATGCCAATCAGGGTTTCAGCCAGCCTACCATCTTGCCTAAAATGACGAATGCATCCGAGTATGCACAAGCCTTGAACGAGGTGGATCAATATAGAAATCGCCCGCCCCGGTATACTTCCGAGGATATTGCCAGGTTTGCCGATGGTTCGGATCCATGGAAATATCCGAATACAGACTGGTTCGGTGAAATCTACAAAAATTGGTCGGGCCAGCACTTTTATAACGCTACTGTATCCGGTGGCGGCGAAGCTGTGCGCTATTTTGTCTCCCTGGGTACCAAAACCCAGGATGGGTACTACAAGAACAGTGCGACCAAATACACGCAGCATGATTTCAGAACAAACCTCGACGCGACTATCACCAAGAATATCAGTCTGCGCTTCGACGTTTCGGGCCGTATGGAAGATAAAAACTATCCTACGCGCTCAGCGGGAGATATATTGTGGATGGTGATGAGGGGTAAGCCCAATATGCCCGCTTACTGGCCCAACGGCGCTACCGGGCCGGATATCGAGTATGGAAATAACCCTGTTGTGGTGAGTACCAACCAAACCGGATACGACCGTGATAAGTGGTATGTGCTCAACAGTACATTACAATTGAATGTCAAAATTCCATGGGTTGAAGGACTTTCATTCACGGGTAACGCCGGGGTTGATAAAGGGTTCAATTTCAGGAAGCGTTTTCAGACTCCCTGGTATCTCAATTCCTGGGATGGGACCAGCCTTGACGCGAACGGACAGCCCCTGCTGGTGCGTGGAAAAAAGGGCGTAGGTGATCCTAACCTTACCGAGTATACGGAAGACAAGCAGGATATTTTGCTGAATGGTTATCTAAACTACGATAAAGCCATTGGTGCCAATCACATGGTGAAGTTCCTGGTGGGGACTGAAAAGAGAACCGGTAATGGCGACAAGTTCAATGCGTTCCGCCGCTATTTCGTATCGACTTCCCTTGATCAGCTCAATGCAGGTGGGGATGCCGAGAAGGACAATGCCGGAACAGCCTACCAGAGTGCAAGGCTGAACTACTTCGGACGTGTCAATTACAGCTACAAGGAGAAATACCTGATGGAGTTTGTGTGGCGTGTGGATGGGTCCTACATTTTCCCCAAAGCAAAACGTTTCGGGTTTTTCCCGGGGGTGTCTGCGGGATGGCGCATTTCGGAAGAGGGCTTCTGGAAAAACAATATAAGCTTTATTAATCAGTTCAAACTTCGCGCTTCGTGGGGACAAACCGGTAACGACCGTATCGAAGAGTGGCAATATCTTGGAACCTATGGTTTCCAGAACCAAAACATGGTGTTCGGTACCAATATTGAAAACAAAACATTGGGAGAAACCCGTATTCCGAATCCCAACGTAACATGGGAAGTTGCCAGCCAGGGGGATATCGGTTTCGATGCAAGCTTATTGAATGATCGTATCAATATTACTTTCGACGTATTTGATTATCGTCGCTCGGGATTGCTCTGGAAAAGGAACGCATCCGTTCCTACTTCAACGGGTTTAACCCTTCCAAGCGAAAACATCGGAAAGACGTCGAACAAAGGGTTTGACTTCAATGTGTCATATCGTGGCGATGTGAACGACCTGAAATACACGGTGTTTGTGAACGGAGGGTATGCGATCAACAAGGTAAACTTCATTGATGAGACACCGGGACGTCCCGACTATCAACAGGTTACCGGGCACCCGCTCCCGACCAAGCCCAGCGATCCCAATACGCCTTTCGATCCGGACCGAGACCTGTATTATCAAGCGATCGGCATCTTCAAAGACCAGGCTGCCGTGGATGCGTATCCACACTGGGGAGGTGCTCGTCCGGGTGACGTAATTTTCCAGGATGTGAACAATGATGGCAAGATCGATGCGAGTGACCGTGTTCGCAACTACAAAACAGACGTGCCCCGTTTTCAGGGCGGTATTGGCGCGAACCTGAGCTACAAAGGCTTCGACCTTTCTATCCTGTTTCAGGCAGCTACCGGTGCGCTTCGCTATCTGTCCCTGGAAAGTGGCGATTTCGGAAACTACTGGAAAGAAGATTTTGATGGTCGCTGGACTCCCGACAACATCAATGCTTCGAAGCCACGCGCAAGTAACAGAAGTGATGAGTATTGGAGATCACAGCGAAATACGCACCTGCTCTTTAATACCAACTACATCAGGCTGAAAAACCTGGAATTTGGTTACACCCTCCCAACGGGGCTCTCCAACCGTCTTGGCGTGCAGAACGTTCGCTTGTATGTGAATGGAAATAACCTGGCTACGTATTGCCCTGGACTGAAAGGATTCGATCCTGAGGACAACAACACGGGCGGTATCAACTACCCGCTTTCCAGGGTCGTAAATGGCGGTTTATCGTTGACTTTTTAATACATTATATATGAAAAAGATTGTAGCTTTTTTAACAGTAGCGTTCAGCTTTGGCAATTTGACTTCCTGTAACCAGGATTTTCTCGACAAGCAGCCGCAGGACCAGTTTTCGGAAACCGCAGTTTGGAGTGATCCGGCGCTGATCCAAACGTTCATCAATAACACCTACCGGGGGCTGGGCCACGGCTTCAACAACGTGATGTTCTCCACTTACAGCGATGAGTCAATGGCTGTTTGGGGACCTGTTGTGAATGTGACCAAAGGCCTTATTAATGCCAGTGATATCAACGATTGGGCTTATGACCGGGCCGGATATTTTGTGTGGGACAATGTTTATAAAAATATCCGTGCAACCAACCTATTTTTTAGCAAGATAGACGGTGCTACCATGCTGGACGCTGCTACCAAGAACATGTACATGGGCGAGGAGCATTTTGTACGGGCTTATCTGTACCATAATCTGGTATCGGTTTATGGCGGGGTGCCGCTGGTAACCCAGGCGTATGGCCTGGGCGAAGAATATTCCATGCCCCGTAATACCTATGAAGAGTGTATCAAATTCATCGCAGATGAGTGTGATAAAGCCGCTGCGTTGCTGCCTCTGACACAGTCTGCTGCCAATGCAGGCCGCGCTACCAGGGGGGCTGCTCTGGCACTTAAAGCACGTACGCTTTTGTATGCGGCCAGTGATTTGTATGCTAATCCGACCTGGGCGGCCGGATATGCCAATCCGGAGCTGATTAGTTACAAAGGCGGTGACCGGGCTGCAAGATGGAGAGCGGCCAAAGCTGCCGCAAAGGCTGTAATGGACCTGAATATTTACAGCCTGAACGCGCCCAATCCGGCTACACTGGCCGAAGCCTCCAAAAACAGAGCAGATATGTTTGTGTCGAAACAATCATCGGAGGACATCCACGTGCGTTTCTTCCTGGCGAAACTGGATAACGACGGCGCATGGCCGGGGCGCTCTAATGGGCCTAATGGCTATCACAACTGGGGAGGAAATACGCCGCTTGGCCAGCTGGCGGACGATTATGAAATGAAGGACGGTACCAGATTTTCGTGGTCGAACCCGGCGCATGCAGCAGATCCTTATGTCGGTCGCGATTCACGTTTCTATTCCGATATTTTGTTCGAAGGCGCGCCATGGAGACAACGTCCGGCCGATGTGATCGACAAAGATCCCAAAGGAATCATTCAAACGGGCTATTGGGAAAAATGGAACCCGACTACTTCAAAAGTGGAAGTTGTGGCCGGACTTGATACCCGGAAGGGCCCTATCGAAGACTGGAACGGGACCTATTCAGGGTATTATCTGAAAAAGTTTATGGATCCTGCGGTCGATGCCCAATTTTTCAGATCTGAGGTGCCATGGAGATTTATCAGGTATACAGAGATTTTGCTGAACTATGCCGAAGCATGTCTCAACCTGGGCGAAGAAGCCGAGGCTAAAAAGTACCTGAACATGATCCGCAAACGTGCGGCGATGCCTGATATTACCGAAACCGGCGCAGCGCTAATGAAACGTTACCAGAATGAGCGCCGCATTGAAATGGCTTACGAGGAGCAGCGGTTTTTCGATGTCCGTCGCTGGATGATCGCTCCCCAGGTTTATTCCAACGCACGGGGCGTTGAACCGACCTACAAGTTAAACCCCGACAAAACAACTGCCGCAAAACCCACTTACAAGATCATTGAAGTACAAGAGCGTAAATGGGTGGATAGAAACTACTTCCTGCCTATTAAACTGGATGAAATGAATAAGAACAGCAAGCTGATTCAGAATCCAGGGTACTGATAAAGTGCGTAAAATGAACGCTGGATTCTCAATCCGGCGTTCATTTTTTCATGACAGTCGGATCTGCTTCTGGTAGGCAGTCCTGCTTTCATGCTCTTAGGCTGGATCGGCGTGTCTTGGCATTTCCTTACTTTTACGTCACTACTAAATCCACAGCTTGTTTTCGAATGAATACCGACCACTACCCATCTGCTGACGCCATCGAAAAAGTATTTGCGCCTTACTATAAGGCGGATATGAAAATATGGAAGGGGTTTTCGGAGAAAATCCAAGTCCGGAAATTCTCCAAATCGGAGGTCATAAAGGATTACAATGCGATAGAGAAATATCTGAATATCATTGTGAATGGCTCTGCTGGCCTGTTTGTGTGGAACGGGAACAGGGATGTATGCATCAACTTGCTATACGAGCATAATTTTATGAGCGACTATCTTTCGTTTTTGAACCAGCAGCCCACTGTGATCAAAACCGAAGCATTGGAAGATACTGTCCTATGGTCTATCTGTCATGCCGATTTAAATGCGCTTTATGCGGCAAATAAAACCGGGCTACGGATTGGTAAAGCCGTCGCTGAAATTTTATTTGTAAGAAAGCAGCGAGAGCAGATCAACTTTTTAACCCAAAATCCGGAAGAACGCTATCTCCGGCTGGTCACGGAGCGCCCGGAAATATTTCAACGTACCCCGCTTAAAGTCATCGCCTCTTACCTGGGCCTTACGGCGGAAAGTTTAAGCCGCATCAGGAAAAGGGTTACAGAACGTTAGAACTTACCCAAAGTCAATTTTATTCTCCTTTCTTTCTCATAGCTTCGGAGATTCATTTAGGACTATTTTATGAAAGGCAAGATCAATATCCGGGCGGTTGTTTTATTCTACATCATTGCGATTGCTTTCAGGTTTGTGGCCGTCAAGACCGCCTTATTGGAACAGGTAAATGACGAGTACCTTAAAATCCTATTACGCGGAATCGGGCCAGCGGTGGGCGCCGTTGTGTCTTTTACCGTATTTCAAATTCCTTTCCGACTTTCTTTAAAGGGAATTTACAACAGTTTTATGCTGCCGTTGGTTATATACTGGGCCGTGCCGGCCGCATTGACCGCTTCTGTTTACTACTTTCATAATGGCCGGTTTCCTGTTGTATTAATGTTCACCGTTTTAGTGTATGGATTATTGGAAGAGATCGGGTGGCGCGGATTTTTGCAGCAGCAGCTAAAACTGCTGCCGAAGATTTATTCTATCGCCCTCATCGCAATTCTTTGGTTTAGCTGGCATTTGAATTTTGATTTAAACACCAGTAACCTCATTTTCTTCGGGATTATTTTCCTTGGCAGTTGGGGCGTCGGAAAAGTATATGATAAAACGTCTTCCCTGCTCGCGGTCGCCGGCGTCCATTCCCTCAACAACTTTTTTAGAAACGGCCTGCGCGAAGCAGAGCTCTTAACAATTGCAATATTACTGGCGATATGGATAATGTTTATTGTCTGGTATGACAAAAAGAATAGGATTATGGCTGCTGCGAAACATGGCCAGTTGAAGTGATTTTAAAAGCAGGAAAATCATAAAAGAAAACACCAAAAACGCCGGCAGGTCCGCCTATTCGGAAGTTGGTGGGAATTCCGTCAAAGCCTTATCTGATCGACTTGATGACAAAGGAAGTTTAACTTATAACATGGCTATTATGAAAAACAAGTTTTTTACTTTTTGTTTGATCGCATTTTCAGGCACGCTTTTCGCGCAAGAAAGACGTACAGACGAAGAATTGATCCGCATCACTCTTCATAACTATATCGAAGGAAGAAATAACGGGGATACGGCTCGTCTGGCGAGCGCATTTCACAGGCAGGCCGATCTCCGGTTCCGTAATGAAGAAACAGGGAACCTTGTTATCTGGACTGTGCTCGATTATATAGGCAAATTCACGCCGGGGAAAAAAATGAATTGCACTGGCAAAATCATTTCCCTCGACATTGCGGGAAGTGCCGCGCAGGCAAAAATTGAGCTATACTACCCCGACAGAACTTACGCCGACTACATCAATCTGCTCAGAATAGGCGATAAATGGGTGATTGCGAGCAAGGTGTATTCGCTTTATTCCGATGGCAAATGAAATGATAGTAATAGTCGAAGTGGGTATTTACCTATTTCGGCTCAATAATTTACCTGTTACAAACCCATCAAAAAACTGGGTCCGATAGGCATCGCCAATCGGGATCTCGTATTTATCAATAAAAGCCGTGTTGTTGTCGAAGGACGTCACCTGGTTCATATTGATAATGTATGACTTGCTCACGCGCGCAAATGTGTTGTGTGGTAGCTGCTCATAAATGGTTTTGATATTCATTGCAGTGATTACTTTTTGCGATACCGTCTGAATGACTACGTAGTCTTTTAACCCTTCGATGAAAAGGATATCATTAAACTGTATCTTGAAAATGCGTCTTTCGGCTTTTACGAAGAAATAGTCGTCTGTGATCTGTTGTATGCTGTTGGCCGACGTGGAGCTCGATTTCAATAGATCCAGGTAGTTGGAAGCCTTATGGACTGCCTTTTGAAAACGCTCCATTTTGATCGGCTTGATCAGATAATCTACCGCTTCGACTTCATAGCTGTCCAAGGCATATTCGGCGTACGCGGTGGTGAAAATCACCAATGTCAACGGCGGTACGGATCTGGCGAAATCGATACCATTCATTCCCGGCATTTGAATGTCCAGAAACAGCAGATCAACCGCCTCATTGGATAGGAACCTGGCCGCCGCATTCGCACTATTATAGCTTCCCACCAGTTCCAATCCCTGTGTTTTGTTTACCAGGGACGCAATGCCCTCTCTTGCCAAAGGCTCATCATCAACGATAATACATCTCATAACCTTAATGTTAAGCTTAGCGAATAGGTTTGTGCGGAATCCTCTGCTTTCAAAACGTGTCTGTCCGGGTAAAGCAAGGAAAGCCTGCGTTTAACGTTTGTCAGTCCCAGGCCTCCGGGACCTGGCAGCGTTGCCGTCAGCAGAGGTTTCGAATTGACGCATTTGAAGCGTAATTCATCCTCGTGGATGCCGAAAGAGATATGGACCCAGGACCCGTTGTCGGCATCCAGGCTGTGTTTTACCGCATTCTCGACGAAGGTCATAAACAGCAGGGGAGCGACCTGGATACCGGTGAGTTGCCCTGCTTCCGATATGCTAAACTCAAAATTGTCGCGCCTTATTTTCTCCATATTGAGCAGGTCGTGAATAAAGCGAATCTCGGAGGTTAACAATACCCTGGGCCTGGCGCTGTCATAGAGTTGGTATCTCAAAAAGTCGCTGAGCTTGTCAAGTACCTGGGATGCTTTTTCTGGATCTTTTTGGGTGAGTACATTCACATTGTTGAGCATATTGAACAGAAAGTGCGGATTAATCTGGTTTTTCAACTGCTCTAATTCAGCAGACTTTGTCAGATGTTCCAGTTCGCTGATACGCTGGGAATCGATCAGCCAGCGCTGAAATAGCTTGATGGCAGAAGAGGCAGCAACCCACACCAGGGATATAAAGACATACTTTGCCACTCCCCAGTAAGGCGTGGTCGAAAAACCATCGGATTTGTAGTTGAAAAATACCAGGGGATATGCAATGGTTATAAACAGCGCAATGGCCGCTATAAACTGGACGTGTTTGTTCTTGAAGAGAAAATACGGGACCAGTAAATACATATTCGTATAAAGAAGGAATACGAAAAAAATAAAGAAGCGCAGCTTTAACAGGTCCTCGGAGGTATTATTGTCGCCTGGCTCCATGCTCAATACAAAAGTACCGAGCATAAATACCAGTACCAGATGCCGGTATATGCGGTACTTTCGCGCAATCAGCAGCTCCATGTATTTATCGTGGGCTGCAAGCCCATTGGCTGGTTCCATGTGGTAGTCTTCACTTTTGCAATCCCAATATAACGCTCCGAATGCTCCGCAGAAGATGAATTATACAAACGGCTTGCTTTATTATACCAACATAGCTCCCCGACTTCCCTCGCCCGACGCAGGTTGGGGTTCTATAATGCCGGGCCCTTTTGGTATAAAAGTTAGCCTTCTTCCTATAATTCGCAAAAGCCCCTCAGGCCTGGAAAAGTAGCTTTGTTCGACTTCAATCCTATTGTATGAACAAACTACTGATAGTGGGCATGGTGCTCTTTGCCGGTTTTAGCAGCGTTGCCCAGAAACGATATACGGTTAGTGGCACCGTGACCGACAAAGCGACGGGCGAGTCCCTGATTGGCGCGACAGTCAGTGTCGAGGGCGCGCATGAGGGGACGGTAACGAATGAATACGGTTTTTTCTCCATTTCCCTTCCCTCAGCCTCATATGTCATCCGTGCGAGCTACATCGGATATGCGCAATACACGGAAAAGATGGTGCTCGATAAAGACTATAAATTAAAGGTAACGTTGGCCGCCGAAGGTAACACATTGCAGGAAGTGCTCGTAAGTGATAAAGCCAAAAACGAGGCCGTGACGTCGGCGCAGATGGGCAGGGAAAATTTGAATGTGAAGCAATTGGCTTCGCTCCCTGTATTATTCGGTGAAAAAGACGTCATGAAAATTGTCCAGCTTTTGCCAGGCGTCAAGGCCGCCGGTGAGGGTAGCACCGGTTTTTATGTCAGGGGTGGTGGGGCCGACCAAAACCTGGTCGTGCTCGACGAGGCCATCGTATATAACCCTTCACACCTTCTGAGCTTTTTCTCCGTCTTCAATTCGGATGCGATCAAGAGCCTTACCTTGTACAAGGGCAATGAGCCTGCGCAGTATGGCGGACGGTTGTCATCGGTCATGGATGTGAAAATGAACGATGGCAATGATCAGTCGTATCATGTAAGCGGGGGAATCGGCCTGATCGCCGCCCGGCTGAATGTGGAAGGGCCGATTGTCAAAAGCAAAGGGTCATTTCTGGTGAGCGCCAGGCGCACCTATGCGGATGCGTTTCTCAGGTTGTCCGGCGACTCCACCGTCCGCAATAACCGCCTGTATTTCTATGATCTGAATGCCAAGTTGAATTATAAGATCACCGATAAGGACAGGATTTACCTCTCCGGTTATTATGGCAAAGATATCCTGTCATTCGGGGACGTTCTGAGCGTCGACTGGGGCAATGCCACCGCAACCCTTCGATGGAATCATATTTTCAGTTCAAAACTATTCTCAAATACCTCCCTGATTTACAGCGATTACCGCTACAAAGTCAAGGTAAATACGGCGGGGGTAAACGGTAATATGTTATCGTCCATCCGGGACTGGAATGTCAAACAGGGGTTCGACTATTATATGAACACCAGCCATTCCCTGCATTTCGGATTCAATGCTATTCACCATTCCATCGCTCCGGGATTTATCAGTGCCAGTCCCGCCGTATCCGACACCGCCAATTCAAAAACATGGGAGAATGCGATTTTCATCGCCGACAGCTGGAAGGCCACCAAAAGACTTAACATCGATATCGGAGCGCGATTAAGTGCCTTTCTGGTCCTTGGCGGTAATTCCCAGTTTTACACGCTGGATGAAAACCGCCAAATCGTTGACACGCTTCGATTTCCGTCAGGGCACGTATTTAAAACCTATCTGAATTTCGAACCCCGCATATCCGCCAGTTACCAGTTGGGAAATGTTTCTTCAATCAAGGCCGCATATGCGCGGAACGCGCAATACCTGCACCTGTATTCCAATTTCCTGACGAGTAACCCGATCGATAAATGGGTAGCGACAAACAACATTATCAAGCCGATGGTTGCCGATCAGGTGTCACTTGGCTATTTCCGGAATCTAAGGGAAAATGCCTATGAGTCCAGTATAGAGACGTACTACAAGGTGATGCACAACGTAGCTGATTACAAAGACAATGCCCAGATTTTGAACAGCAACGAACCCATCGAGCCGCAGCTGTTATTCGGGCAGGGGCGTGCGTATGGTATTGAATTCAGTGTGAAAAAGAATGAAGGCCGTTTAACAGGCTGGTTGTCTTATACATTATCACGGACAGAGCTTCGGATCAACGGTGTCAATAATAACAGTTGGTACCCTGCTACGCAGGACCGCACCCATGACCTGGCCATTGTGGGAATGTATAAGTTATCAAAGAAGTGGACCGTATCGGCCGACTTTGTTTACTACACCGGTAACGCAGCTACCTTCCCAAGCGGTAAATATGAGGTCGACGACCAGGCGATACCATATTACAACGGACGAAACGAGTACAGAAGGCCAGCATATCACAGACTGGATGTGGGCGCGACGGTCAAATTAAAGGAGCGTAAGCGTTTTTCGCCGGAACTTTCTTTCAGCATCTACAACGCATACGGGAGGCAAAATCCTTACATCATCAACTTTCAAACCGACCCCGACAATCCTGCCAAAACCCAGGCACTCCAGACTTCATTATTCAGATGGGTGCCTTCTGTTTCTTATAATTTCAAATTTTAGTTATGAAAACATTCGTTTGGACATTCGTATTGGGCACAATCGCACTTTATTCATGTCAGAAAGTGATTGATATCGAGCTCAATCCCTCGTCTCCCAAATATGTCATCACAGGCAATATCACCGACCGGCCGGGGCCTTATGAGGTAAAAATAACGAGCTCCATCAATTTTGACCAGGACAACAATTTTCCGACAGTCAGTGGCGCCAAAGTCTGCATTACAGATCAGAATGCCGGATTGGCAGATACATTGACGGAGGTGGCCCCTGGCCGGTACCGGACGCACGTTTTGGAGGGGATCCCCGGGCACACCTACAAACTGGCGGTAATGTTGGGAAGTGAAATGTTTTTCTCCGTTTCCACAATGCCGCCCCCTATTGCACTGGACAGCCTGTACACGAAACCTGCTGCATTTGGCGACGGCACGGACATTGTTGCCATCTATGATGATCCTGTCGGACGGGGAAACTTTTATCATCTCGTGCTAACTGTTCAGGACAGACCGTCGCGAGAGATATACCTGCACAATGACAAGATCAATAACGGGGCAAGGGTAAGCCACGTTTTAAATAATGACGTAGACATCAGAACGGGCGATATCATTACAGTGAACCTGCAATGCATCGACGCCGCCGTGTACGACTTCTATTACTCCCTGGACCAGGCTCTGAAGCAAAGCTCGGCAGTGATCTCCAACCCCAAAACAAATATAGAGGGCGGCGCAATGGGTTATTTCTGCGCACATACCATCAGGACAAAAAGCTTTGTGTTTAAATAGGAATTCCCCGATAAGCCGCTGCAAACTCGCCGGCGAATTTCTCAAACCTGTTTACGCCAACCGCCAGATGTCTGTGCTTGCGAAAATCTTCTGAAAAACTACCATCTCTAAGTGCAATGCCGATCTCGACCATGTAAACTTTCGCCATTTGCTCCGAAAACCCGTTTTGCAGCAGGGCATTTAAAAGTTGTCCGTCGGAAAATTCGATCCATTTTACACCGGTTTTGCCTATGGCTTCACCCAGTAAATCAGCAATTTCAAAGCCAGTCCTTTCGTCGCTGATGACGTACTGCACCTTCTTTCCGGAAAAAGTCATTTGGTCGATTGCCTGAAACGCCGCCTGAGCAATGTCTTCGGGATGTGTAAGGGGCAGGCTGACAGACCCGGCAAAATTGTTCCCTAGCATGCCCTGGTATTTAATCATCGGTATGGCGCCATAAAAGTTGGTCATGAACATTCCCGGCCGCAGGTGAAGGACATGCACGTCTGCCAGCTCGTTTAATCGTTGCTCGACTTGAAAGTTTGACCCGGTCGGTCCAAGGCCGTTCTGAATGTGCGACCCGAGGCTGCTTAAATTAACCGCCCATTTAACCCCGGTTTCTGTAATGGCATGGGCATACACTTTGCCAACTCTTTGGATGTACGCATTCAAGTCGGTGGCGGTGAAACTGGGAGGGATCATCAGGTACACTGCATCGCGTCCCTCAAAGGATTGCCTGATAAATTCGTAATCTTCGACGGAGCCTATCAAAGCTGTCGCGCCAAGTTTTGTTATTTCTTCTGCCCGGTCCGGGTTGGAACTGACGACGCTTATTTCATGCCCGCTTGCTACCAATTTTTCTGTGAGCGGGCGGCTTATGTTTCCCAGTGAGCCTGTTACTGTTACCTTCATTTTTTCGTTGTTTAAAATGTTTGGGCAAAACTATATTTGAGCTTACTTTTGTACAAGTACTTACCCAATGGTATGTTCAGGCATGGCAGACATCAAAGCAACATCGGTTATTCAGGAAAATAAGAGCAATGCTTTTGCGGCTTGCCCTGTAACATTCGTCATGGAGCGGATCGGAGGCTATTGGAAACCGATCATCTTATTCAACTTGCTTGGAGGCACCAAGCGATACCACGAACTGCGAAAATCGATTCCGGGTATTACCGAGAAGGTTTTGATACAACAGTTGAAGCAACTGGAAGCAAGCAGCCTGGTCGTTCGGAAGTCGAAGGCTGTTATCCCGCCTTATGTGACCTATGAGCTTTCCGAGGAAGGGAGAGCATTGTATCCGGTTTTGTTTGCCATGGCTGAATGGGCGGTGGACCATAGCCAACTGCAATCTGCCCAGTTCAGGAAACAGCTGGAAGATTTTCCCCCAAAATTATCACGTTTCAAAACATAGCTATCGATGCACAAAGCCTATTTCGCCATCCTTCTGGCTTGTTTGCCGCTTTGCATTGTCCGGGCGCAGACGCCGGGGCGTATACCGGTGCTGATCGTGGACGGGTTCAGCAATCATGACTGGAAACAGACCTCTGCGGTAACAAAATGGATTCTGGAAGAAAGCGGACGTTTCCAGGTGGATGTCAGCACCATTCCCACAGACTCTGTGGCACGTGCCGCCTGGAACCCTTCATTTTCCAAGTATGCCGTTATTGTACAGAACACCAATAATATTCAGAATACCAGGCTTCGCTGGCCACCCCATGCGGAGCGAAACCTGGAAACGTTTGTAAAAGGAGGTGGCGGATTGTATATCCTGCATTCGGGCAACAATGCATTCGCTCATTGGAAAGAATACGATAAAATGATCGGTCTGGGATGGCGCAAGAGCTCGGAGGGCTATGCACTTGAAATAGGTCCGTCCAACCGGATAACCAGAATACCGCCGGGTGAAGGGCAGGGTACCGGTCACGGAAACAGATTCAATGCCCTTGTTCAGATAGTGAACCGTCATCCGATCAACAAGGATTATCCGGAACGGTGGCAAACCGCCAATACGGAGGTATATTATTTTCCCCGCGGACCCGCTGAAAACATTACCGTACTTTCGTGCGCATATGACAGCACGAGCACAAAAAGAACGTGGCCGGTGGAATGGGTTGTTACCTATGGTGCCGGGCGGATTTACAATTCGAGCATGGGGCATTTATGGACCGGAGAAATCTATCCGCCGGCTTATCGTTGCGTGGGTTATCAGACCACTGTGATCAGGGCTACCGAATGGCTGGCGACTGGCAAGGTCAGTTACCCTGTACCGGCACAGTTTCCAACAGCTGAAAGCCAAAGCCTAAGACCGGAAGACACTTTTAAGAGCCCCTGAGCTTACCCATGAAAGTTGACAATAAACGGCACTAATGCCCTCACGAGCATATTACCTGCCTTTCAACGGATAATCTTTCAGGCGTACAAATGTGTATCCCGATTTTAAAAGAGATGGGATCACCTTTTGCAGTGCCTCATAGGAATTCCACTCAGGGTGGTTGAAGTGCATGATAATCAGGGCACCCGGGCGTATGTGCCGGATGATGCTGCTTTCAATGACGGCAACGGGCGTATTGGGAACGGCGTCGCCGGAAAGAACGTCGAAGCTGATCATGGTCACGCCCAGCTGCCGCGCGATTTTGGCGCAGGCTTCGTCTGTAAATGCGGTCGCCGACCGGAAGAAAAGTGGCCTTCTATCTGTGATGGCCAGGATTTTTCGTTCGTTGGCCTCTATTTCATCGAAGGCGTCGGGCACATCAGGTGTGCCTTTGATACCGTATTCGCTTTCACCATCCACCGAGCAGGGATGGTGGTTCAAACCATGGTTTTCAATTTCAAAAAGGTTGTTTTTACTTAAGCTAATAAACGTGCCGTAATTGGCGTCGATCCATTTACCGGTGACGAACAGCGTGGCGGGGATTTGCATCTTTTCCAGGTAGCCGATGAGCTCGGCGTCGTAGCCGCTGCCATGCGGCCCCCCACAGGCGTCGAAAGTAAGGGCCAGGAGCTTCTTTTTAGTGATGATGTCTTCATCCACACCCTTGACGAACTCTCCCCAGCTACCTGGCTGTACATGTGCAAACTCAGCGGATACTTTTTTCTTGATTGTCAGATAGCTTGAATCAGCGTAGAGCCGTTTCAGGTAACTGTCATTTTGTAAAGCGGCAGGGAGGGTTTGCGCCGTGAGAGGAAACCCTGGCAAGATCCCCATGATGGCGGTCAGGATTGTGGTCTTCACCTTACTAACAATATTTAAGATTGAATACAAAATAGGGCTTATCCCAGCCATACCCAAAGATATCTTACAGGATTTCAATATCATTTACGTCGCAGAATGTCGGCATTGTAACCATATGGGCCTCAGGAAATATCAGCCATCTGCTAAATGCGGATCAGGTGTTGGCAGATGGCTGATCATTGACCCGGATTGGCCTACTTAACATCAGGGTATTTTCCCAGGATTTGCATCGCTTCTTTGGAAAACTGTTTGCTAAGGCTGCCTGCATCGTTAACGGGGTTCTCCATAGACCCGCGCCAGAGCAGCTCATTGTTTTTGGCATCGATCACATCGATGATCAGCGTGCCATCGGTGTAATGCTCCTGATGATAGCCTGTGTTCCAGGGATTATAATAACCCGCATAGGCTATCGGTATCAACTGGCCGTGAAAGTAATACGCACGTGGG